>JAEEGJ010002938.1_pt1 | contig 73102 bp, 67 predicted proteins | sample 8958761 | NCBI WGS metagenome assembly JAEEGJ01 (sample SAMN16246546, study PRJNA631951) | gut metagenome | biome: gut microbiome; feature: rumen; material: RS-attached | host: Bos | place: Iran: Karaj | collected 2018-10 | reverse complement strand
AGGGATGGCACTGTTTTTTTATTTATTCGCTCATTTAGCTCAGTCGGTAGTAGCATTTGACTGTTAATCAAAGGGTCGTAGGTTCGAGTCCTACAATGAGCGCCATTTATATTTGCCTAATTAGCTCAGTCGGTAGTAGCATTTGACTGTTAATCAAAGGGTCGTAGGTTCGAGTCCTACATTAGGCGCCATCTATTTGCTCATTTAGCTCAGTCGGTAGTAGCATTTGACTGTTAATCAAAGGGTCGTAGGTTCGAGTCCTACAATGAGCGCCATTTATTTGCCTGATTAGCTCAGTCGGTAGTAGCATTTGACTGTTAATCAAAGGGTCGTAGGTTCGAGTCCTACATCAGGCGCCATTTATTATTTTATAAGCGTTGATTAAGAGAGTAATAATAAAAACTAATTCAAGCGAGTTAGGTATGGTGGAAGCTAACAATTAAGATTATTATGAAAAACACTTAGGAGCTATATTACTGAAATTAAGTAGGTATTATCGGTTTTAAACCGTTATCATATAAAGAGACTATAATATTATATATAATATATAATACGTAGTAATTTAGGGTGGTACCACGGATCTATACAGTAATTCGTCCCTTTGCGGGATAGTTACTGTTTTTTTAATATAAAAGGAGAGGATAAACATGGCTAAATTTACAAAAGAAATGGTTACAGATTATGCGGACAAACTTTTAATTGGTTTAACTGATGAAGAAGTAAATATGGTATTAGATGAATTTGAAATCATTGATGAAAAGATTGATGTAATTAATAAAATACCTAATATATCTGAAGTTGAACCAATGACACATGCACTAGATGATTTTACTTATGAACTTAGAGAAGATGAAGTAGAAGAATCTATATCTATTGATGATGCTTTAGCAAACTGCGATAGTTATCTTGGTAGGGAAGTTAAAGTACCAAAGGTGGTGGAATAATATGGAATACATGAGTAAAAGTTTAGAAGAAATTCATGAAGCTTTAGTAAGTGGAAAAGTTACTAGCAAAGAGTTAGTAGAAGAATCACTTAAAAAATCTCATGAATTACAAGACAAATGTAACGCCTTTGTAACAATACTTGATGATGCTAAAGAAAAAGAAGTAACTGATAATATACTTTCTGGTATACCTTTTGGTATGAAAGATAATTATAGTACTAAAGGAATTCTTACTACTGGATCGTCTAATACTTTAAAAGATTATGTACCATTTTTTGATGCAACAAGCGTTATTAATTTAAATAAAGCAGGAGCTGTAATGGTAACTAAAACAGTTATGGATGAATTTGGTATGGGTGGTACTGGTACTACAGGTCATACTGGAGTAGTTAGAAATCCATGGGATACATCTCGCATGTGTGCTGGATCATCTTCTGGTTCTGCTGCAAGTGTTGCTGCTGGTATTTATCCATATGCTACTGGTTCAGATACAGGAGATTCTATTCGTAAACCTGCTGCATACTGCGGTATTGTAGGATATAAACCAACATATGGAATGATTTCTAGATATGGATTATTCCCATTTGCTAGTAGTTTAGATCATTTAGGAGTACTTACTCGTAATGTTAAAGATGCTGCTATAGTAGTAGATAACATGAAAGGAATAGACGCTAATGATATGACTACTTGGGATTCAAGTAATCTTCATTTAGCAGATTCTATTAATAATGATGTAAAAGGAAAGAAACTATGTTATATCAAAGAAATATGTGATATAAATAATTATCCTAATGCATCTAAAGAATTAAAAGAACACTTAGAAAACTTTAATAAGACACTTGAGTTATGTAAGAAACTAGGTATGGAAGTAGAAGAAGTATCAGTAGATAAAACACTTCTTGATGCAGAACCTGCTGTATACGTAGTAATATCTTGTGCAGAAGCTACAAGTAATATGTCTAATTTAACAGGAATTATCTTTGGACCTAGAGGAGAAGGAGATAATTATATAGATATGATGAAAGACTATCGTACTAAAGGTTTTTCACCACTTATTAAACGTAGATTTGTTATAGGTTCTTATGTACTACAAGCTGAAAATAAAGATAGATACTTCCATAATGCACAAAGAGTTAGAAGACTTCTTGTAGATGCATGGAAAGAACTATTTAAAAAATATGATGCAGTTATCCTTCCAGTAGGATCAGGACCTGCTAAACATTTAGATGGTTCTAAGGATATCTTAGATGAAAATACTGCTGTACTTGAAGAACATTTACAAATTGGTAATTTTGGAGGATTCCCTTCAATTACTATTCCAAATGGATTTGTAGATGGCCTTCCAGTAGGAGTAAATATAACAGGTAACTGTTATGATGATATTAATGTACTTAATATTGCTTCTAGTTTAGAAGATTCTATGGAATATAAGAATCAAATAGCTAAGGAGGTTAGATAATATGGGTAAATATAAAGCTCTTATAGGACTTGAAATGCACTGCGAAATAAGTAAAACTAATACAAAAGTATTTAGTAGTGCAGCAAATACCTTTACTGATACTCCTAATAGTAATATTAGACCAGTTGATATGGCTTTTCCTGGAACACTTCCAGTAGTAAATAAAGAAGCTGTAAGACTATCATTAATGGCTAGTATGATACTTGGCTGCAAACAACCAGAGTACTTATACTTTGAAAGAAAAAATTATTATTATCCAGACTTACCAAAAGGATATCAAATTACTCAGGAAACTAAACCTGCACCAGTTGGTATTTATGGAGAAATGAAATATGAACTAGATGGCGTTGAAAAAACAGCTAAGATTAATAATATTCACTTAGAAGAAGATTCAGCATCTAGTGATCACTATTCTAGATATTCTACACTTGATTATAATAGAGCAGGTGTACCACTACTAGAACTAGTTACAGAACCATGTTTCCACTCTGCTGATGAAGCAGTAGCATTCCTAGAAACAGTAAGATGTATTTATCAGTATGCTAATATATCTGATGCTGATTCTAAAAAAGGACAAGTTAGATGTGATGTTAACGTTTCTATTATGGAAGAAGATAAAGATGAAACTAATCCAGCTAACTGGGGAACTAAAATTGAAATTAAAAATGTTAACTCATTTAGCGGAGTAAGAGATACTATTAATTATGAAATAGAACGTCAAATTAAAGCTAAAGAAGATGGAACATATGATGATATGGCTCAGCAAACAAGAAGATGGGATGAAGCTACTATGACTACTATCTTTATGCGTAGTAAAGTAGATGCTATTGATTATAAATACTTTGTTGAACCTAATATACCAAAATTAAAACTTTCTAAAGAGTGGTTAGAACAAATAAGAAAAGAAATACCTGTACTAGCTTCTGAAAGAAAAGCTAAATACATAAATGAATATGGTTTAACTAATTACGATGCAACTATTTTAGTTAAAGAAAAACCAATTTCTGATTTTTATGAAGATACAATTAAGTTAGGAGCGGATCCTAAGATTTGTTCTAACTGGATGACAACTAATGTACTTGGTTACTTAAATAAAAATGATTTACAAATAAGCGATATTTATTTAACACCAGAATATTTATATGAGTTAATATCATTAGTTGAAAAAGGAGAAATATCTTCTAAACAAAGTAAAGAAGTATTTACAAAAGTACTTGAAGAAAAGAAAAAACCTAGTGATATAGTTAAATCACTTGGTATGAAACAAATGTCTGATGAAAGTACACTTAGACCTATGATAGTAAGTATCATTGAAGAGCATTTAGAACTTATTGAAGAATACCGTAAAGGTAGAAATGTCTTTGATTTCTTTGTAGGTCAAGTAATGAAACAAACAAGAGGTCAAGCAAATCCAAGTTTGACTGCTAAAATAATTAAAGAAGAGATTGATAGGAGGTAATAATATGGATTTAATAGATGTTTTTAAAACTAAAAAAGTTGGCGATAAAGTAACTTTAGAGGGTTGGGTTAGAAATAATCGTGACCAAAAAGAATTTGGCTTTATTGATTTTTATGATGGTACTAGTATAAATACTATGCAAGTAGTATATGATAAAAATTTATCTAACTTTGATGAAGTAAGTAAAATACTTGTTGGATCTGCTATTACTGTAGAAGGAGAACTTGTTGAATCTCCTGGTAAACAAAAATATGAAGTAAAGCCTTCTAAGATTGAAGTTATAGGAGCATGTCCTGCTGAATATCCAATTCAACCTAAAAGACATACTATGGAATTTTTAAGAAGTCAAGCTTACTTAAGACCAAGAACAAGAACTTTCCAAGCTGTATTTAAAATAAGAAGTGTTGCTGCTCAAGCAATACATGATTATTTCCAAAAGAATAACTATGTATATGTACATACACCTCTTTTAACAACAGCTGATTGTGAAGGATCAGATCAAATGTTTAAAGTAACTACTTTAGATATGAATAATGTTCCTAAAGTAGATGGAAAAGCTGATTTTTCTAAAGACTTATTTGGTAAACAAACTTATATAACTGGATCTGGACAACTACATGGCGAAACATTTGCTATGGCATTTAAGAAAATTTATACATTTGGTCCTACATTTAGAACTGAAAACTCAAATACCAAAACACATGCTAATGAGTTCTGGATGATTGAACCAGAAATGGCTTTCATGCATTTAGAAGATTTAATGAATGTAGAAGAAGAGATGCTTAAATCAGTAGTAAAAGATGTTCTAGATAAATGTCATGATGAATTAGAATTCTTAGATAAATTTGTTCAAAATGGATTACTTGAAAAACTAGAAAAACTAGTAAATAGTGATTTCGTAAGAATTACTCATCATGATGCAATAAAATTACTTCTTGAATCAGGAGTTAAATTTGAATTTACTCCATCATATGATGATGATATTGCTAAAGAACATGAAAAATGGATTACTGAACACTTTAACTCACCAGTATTTATTTATAACTGGCCTAAAGATATTAAAGCTTGGTATATGAAGTTAAATGATGACGGTAAAACTGTTGCTGCAGTAGACCTAGAAGTACCTGGTTCAGGAGAACTTATGGGTGGATCTGAAAGAGAAGTTGACATTGATAAACTAGAACAGTTAGTTAAGATACATGGTGTTGATAGAAAGCAAATTGAATGGTATCTAAACTTAAGAAAATTTGGTAGCTGTTACCATTCTGGATTTGGTATGGGATTTGAAAGATTAATTATGTATTTAACTGGTATTGAAAACATAAGAGATGTTATTCCTTATCCAAGAACTCCAGGTAACTGTGAATATTAATGTAAAGCACTAATTAAAAATTAGTGCTTTTTTCTTTGATAAGCAAAAAAATTGCTTCTTGTCAATATGCAAAAATGCCAAAAAAACCTTATTTTTCAACAAAAATTAAGAAAAAGTTATTGATTTTTTGTATATTTAATGCTATTCTTTAATTGTAAGCAAGATAGAAATGATACTAGGTATCAAAAGCTTATAAACATGGGAGGTAATTTATTATGACAAAAAATGAATTAGTAAGCTATATTGCAGAAGAAACTGGTTTAACTAAAGCAGATGCAGCTAGAGCTGTTGAAGCGTTCGTTAACGGTGTTACAAAAGGATTAAAAGACTCACAAAAAGTTACTTTAACAGGATTCGCAACTTTCACAGCTAAAAAGAAAGCTGCTAAAACAGGACGTAACCCACGTACTGGTGAAACTGTTAAAATTCCTGCAAGAGTTGCTGTTTCAGTTAAAGCTGGTTCTAAATTAAAAGACGCTTTAAATTAATATAAAAGAAGGCTTTATAGCCTTTTTTTTCTGCAAGGAGGATATATTATGTTTAATACTTCAATTAGTCTACTTAAAATGATTGAAAAAGCGGGATTTGAAGCATACATAGTAGGTGGATTTGCTCGTGATAAATATCTAAAGCGTGATAGCTATGACGTAGATGTATGTACAAGTGCTACACCTAAAGATTTAAAACAAATATTTAAAACAGTTGTACTACCTAAAGAAAAATATGGATCAGTAAGTATTATCTATAAAAAGATTAGATTTGATATTACTACATTTCGTAAAGATATTAAATATGAAAATAATAGAAGACCTATAGAAATACAGTATATAAGTAATTTAAAAGAAGATTTACTTCGAAGAGACTTTACTATGAATACTTTATGTATTAATAGTAAAGGAGAGTTTATAGATTTACTTGGTGCTAGAAATGATATAGATAAACATATTATTACAGCTGTAGGAGATGCTAATACTAAAATAGTAGAAGATTCTCTTCGTATACTAAGAGCTATTAGATTTGCAACTATTTTAGATTTTGATTTAGATGATAAACTAAGAGATGCTATTAAAAATAATGGTTATTTACTTGAAAATCTATCATTTTATAGAAAAAAAGAAGAACTAGAAAAAATATTTGGAAGTATTAATGCTAAAAAGGGTATTAACTTACTTATAGATTTAGGACTTGATAGATATTTAGGTGTATCTAATCTAAAAGATGTTAAACCTACAACATGTGCTTTAGGAGTATGGGCACAACTTAATCCATCTAGTTCTTATAAGTTTTCAAAAAATGAACTTGATATTATAAACTTAATAAAGAAGTTTAAAGATAAGAAAACTTTTACAGCGAGAGAATTATATGATAACGGACTATATGTTCCTCTAATAGTCGCAGAAATAAATAATATAGATCATAACTTTCTTGCAAGAACTTATATGAATTTACCAATAAAAAATATTAGTCAAATAGATATAAATGGTAAAGAAATATGTACTCTTTTAAAGATTAATCCTTCTATTAAATTAAAGGGTATCTTTAAAGATATAGAAGATAAAATTATAAATGGTACATTACTTAATAATAAAAAGGATATTAAATCATATATTCTTAAGAATTATTCAAATGAATAATTCTTTTTTATGATATAATTTTTATAGGTGGTTTCATGTTTAAAATTGGTAATATTGAAATGAAAAATAATGTTGTACTTGCACCTATGGCAGGGATTAGTGATAGTGCTTATAGAACTATTATTAAGGAAATGGGATGTGGTCTTATATATGCGGAAATGGTAAGTGATAAAGCAATTACTTTTGGTAGTAAAAAAACTATTGATATGCTTTATATGACTGACTTTGAAAGACCTATTTCTCAGCAAATATTTGGTAGTGATAAACAGTCATTTGTTAAAAGTGCTAAATATATATATGAAACTATGAAACCAGATATTATTGATATAAATATGGGATGTCCTGTTCCTAAAGTAGCACTTCGAGCACAAGCAGGGTCAGCACTCTTAAAAGATCCAGATAAAGTATATGAAATAGTAAAAGCTGTTAAAGAGTCAGTACCTTGTCCAGTTACAGTTAAAATACGTAGTGGATGGGATGAAAATAGTATAAATGCTGTAGAAATAGCTAAAATAGTAGAAAAAGCAGGAGCAGATGCTATAGCGGTACATCCTCGTACAAGAGCGCAAGGTTATAGTGGTAAAGCTAACTGGGATATAATAAGACAAGTTAAAGAAAGCGTTTCTATACCGGTTATTGGTAATGGAGATATAGTTTCTTGTTATGATGCAGAAAGAATGCTTAAGGAAACTGGTTGCGACGCTATAATGATAGGTAGAGGAGTAATTGGTAATCCTTGGCTTATTAAAGAAACTATTGAATATTTAGAAAAAGGTATAGAACCTAAAAAAGTTACATTAAAAGAAAAAATAGATATGATTAAACATCATGTAGATTTACTTAAAAAGAATAAAAGTGATAAAGCAGCACTTTTAGAAATAAGAACATTTATTAGTGGATATTTAAAAGGTATAAAAAATAGTAGTAGTCTTAGAAATAATATATGTCAAACTAAGAGTTTAGATGAGTTATATAAATTACTAGATGATTTTTATAAGGAGAATGAAAATGAGTGCTAATTTAACTAGGAGATTTTTATCTTATTTAATAGATGTGTTAATACTTGGAATACTTATTAGTTTTACTTTAAAGTTATTCCATAGTAATTTAGCATCAATAAATAGACTTGAGACATTTGTATCTGATTTAAATGCTTTATTCTTAGAAGGAAAGATATCCTTAGGAGAATATATAAAAGGATATTCATCTTACTCTCAGGACCTAGATAGAATAGATTTAATACCAAGTGTAATTAACTTTATTTATGTAACAGTATTATTTATCTATATACCATTTTTCTTTAAAGGACAAACAATTGGACAAAAGTTTTTAGAAATAAAAATTGTTAAAGATAGTGGTAAAAAAGCTACTTTAGTGGACTACTTTGTGAAGGCCCTTATATTTTACTCATTAGGGTACTTAATTATAACAATTTCCACTGTATATTTACTACCAAGTTTACCTTATTTTTATATAACATTTATTTTAAATTTTTTAGAAATTTTTCTAGTAATTATAAGTGGTTTTATGATATTATATAGGCATGACCAAAAGGCACTAATAGATTTATTAACAAAAACAAAGGTTGTAAAGGTTTAGGTGATAAAATGAGAGAATTTACAGAACAAGAATTAGTAAGAAGAGAAAAACTAAGTAAGATAGTAGATTTAGGTATTGATCCATTCGGACAAAGATTCGATAGAGATTCATTTGCTAGTGATATTATTAAAAAATACGGAGATATTGAACATGATGAATTTGAAAATAGAAATGATATAGTTACTATTGCCGGAAGAATTATGTTTATAAGAAAGATGGGTAAAGCATCATTCTTTAGTATTCAAGATAAAACTGGTAAAATGCAAGTATATATTTCTATAAACGATGTTGGTGAAGAAAAATATGAATTATTTAAATCAGCTGACTTAGGAGATATAGTTGGAGTAAAAGGAAAAGTAATGAAAACTAGAACAGGTGAGTTAACTGTTAAATGTTTAGAATATACTCACTTAGTTAAATCATTAAGACCACTTCCTGAAAAATTCCATGGACTTACTGATGTAGAAGAAAGATATAGAAGAAGATATGTAGACTTAATAATGAATGAAGATGCTAAAAAAGTAGCGTTTGAAAGACCGAGAATTATTAACTGTATTCGTTCATTTATGGACGGTAAAGGATATACTGAAGTAGAAACTCCAGTACTTACTACTTTACTTACAGGTGCTTCTGCTCGACCATTTGTTACTCATCATAATACACAAGACTTAGATATGTATTTAAGAATAGCTCTAGAATTACCTTTAAAGAGATTACTTGTAGGTGGTATGGAAGCTGTTTATGAAATAGGTAGAGTATTTAGAAATGAAGGTATGGATCCAAAACATAATCCAGAATTCACTTTAATGGAAGCTTACCTCGCATATGGAAATCTTGAATCTATGATGGATCAAACAGAAGAAATGTTTAAAAAGATTGCAAGTGATGTATATGGTAGATATACATTTAATTGGTGCGGAGATGAAATTAACTTAGATGGTAAGTGGAAGAGAATCTCTATGACTGATGCAATTAAAGAACAAACTGGTATTGATTTTGTAGAAGTTTATAATAAAGATAATGCTTTAGAAGAAGCATTAAAATTAGCTGAAGAACATCATATTGAAGTTCAAGAACATGAAAGAAATGTTGGACATATAATTAACTTATTCTTTGAAAAATATGTAGAAGAAACTTTAATTCAACCAACATTCTTATATGGACATCCAGTTGAAATATCTCCACTTACTAAGAAAAATCCAGAAGATCCAAGATTTGTAGATCGTTTTGAATTATTCATAGGTGGAAAAGAATTTGCTAATGCATATACTGAACTTAATGATCCAATTGATCAACTTGAAAGATTTGAAGATCAATTAAAAGAAAGAGATTTAGGAAATGATGAAGCAAATGATATAGATATGGACTTTATTGAAGCTCTTGAATATGGTATGCCTCCAGCAGGTGGAATTGGTTATGGTATTGATAGACTTTGTATGTTATTTACAGAATCAGATTCTATTAGAGATGTAATTTTATTCCCAACAATGAAGGATAGAAGTGTAAATAAATAGAGAATATATTTTATTCTCTATTTTTTAAAGTAAAAAAGTCTTTAATTTTAAAGGATTTTATTATATAATTAATAGTGTTAACGGGAGGAAAAAAGTATGAAAATATTAACAATTAATGCTGGATCTTCTTCAATGAAATTCAGTGTAATGGAAATTCCAGAAAATAAAGAATTAGTAAATGGATACTTCCAAAGAATCGGAATAGATGGTTCATTCTATGATGTAAAAATTAATGGAGAAAAATTACATAGAGATGTAGTTCTAACTAATCACTTACAAGCACTAGAATGTGTTAAAAAAGAATTATTAGAATTAGGCGTTGTTAAAAGTTTAGATGAAATTGATGCCGTTGGACATAGACTTGTTCATGGTGGTGAAGAATTCAAATCATCTACACTTATTACTGATGAAGTTATTGAAGCATGTAAGAAATTTACAAAACTTGCTCCACTTCACAATCCTGCAATGCTTGCTTGCATTGAAGCATCTAAAGAAGCATTCCCAGGAACTCCAATGGTAGCTGTATTTGATACATCATTCCATCAATCAATGGATGCTGTAAACTACTTATATCCAATTCCATATGAATGGTATAAAAAATATGGTGTAAGAAAATATGGTTTCCATGGAACTAGTCATAAATTTATTAATAGAGAAATCTCTAATAAATTAGGAAGAAATGATTTAAAAGTTATTTCTTGTCATATCGGTAGTGGTGCTAGTATTTGTGCTATTGATAGCGGTAAAGTAGTAGATACTTCTATGGGATTCTCACCAATGACAGGTATCATGATGGGTACTCGTCCAGGTGATATCGATGCATCAATCGTTCCATATGTTGCAGAAGAATCAGGAATGACTATTGCTGAAGTTATGAATGATTTAAATAAACATTCTGGATATGAAGGAATTTGTGGAAAATCAGATTCAAGAGACGTTGAAGATGCTATGGCAAAAGGTGATGAACTTGCTATCTTAGCTCAAAAAATGTATATCAGAAGAATTGCTAACTATATAGCAATGTATAATAACCAATTAGAAGGTGCTGATGTTATCGTTTTAACAGCAGGTGTTGGTGAAAACTCTAAAGGTACAAGAAAAGAAATTTGTGAAGCCATCAAAACTCTAGGTGTAGAATTTGATGAATCACTAAATGATTTTAGAGGAGAATTTAGAAAAATTACTAAAGATTCTTCTAAAATCCCAGTTTATGTTGTACCAACTAATGAAGAATTAATGATTGCTTTAGATACATACGAAATCGTAAGCAAGTAGTAAGGGGCTATTAAATGAACAATAGTAGATTATTAAGAAAAATATATAGATTAATTAGAAAGTACGATAGAATTGTTATTACAAGACATATTGGACCAGATCCAGATGCTCTTGGAAGTCAATTAGGTCTAAAAGAAGCTATACTTACTAAGTTTCCTGATAAACAGGTATATGCAGTAGGAGCACCAGCTTCAACTTTTAGATACATTGGACAATTAGATAAATTTAATGAAGATTTATATAATAACAGTTTACTTATTGTTCTAGATACTCCTGATTTAAAAAGAGTAGATGATGTTAATCCTGTTAAATTTAAGGAATCTATTAAAATAGATCATCATCCATTCGTAGAAAAGTTTTGTAAATATGAGTATATAGATGATACTGCTAGTAGTGCATCACAAATTGTACTTGAATTAATTTATAAAACACCTTTAAAAATCACAACTGAAATAGCTAAAAAGTTATTTGTAGGAATTATAGCTGATACTAATAGATTCTTATTTAAATATACAACTCCAAAAACATTTACTTTAGTATCAAAAATGATTAAAGATACAAACTTAGATTTTACAGAAGAATATAATCATTTATACTTAAAACCACTTAAGGAAAAACGTTTCCAAGGATTTATTGCTGATAACATGATTGTTACAGAAAATGGTTTTGGATATATGAAAGTTACTGATGAAATGCTTAAGAAATATAATGTAGATGCTGCTACAGCAGGTAATATGGTTAATAGTTTTAACTATATTAATGAAATATATGCTTGGGCTATCTTCTCAGAAGATAAGAATATTGATTTAATAAGAGGTTCAATTAGATCAAGAGGACCAATTATTAATGATGTTGCTGCTCAGTTTGGAGGAGGCGGACATGTCTTTGCTTCCGGAGTAAGGCTTAAAACTGATGAAGAAATTGATAAGTTAGTAATAGAGCTCGATAAAGTTTGTAAGGAATATAAGGAGAGAGAAGAAAATTAATTTTCTTCTCTTTTTTGTGTTATAATCTTTATGGGAGGATTATATGAAAAAAAATAGTTTATTAAGATATTTAATTATATTTGGAAGTACACTTTTATTTGCTTTTATAGTATTTTTCTTATTCTTACCAGCAATAAATGTTACTTCTATGGGATTTTGGGTTTATTTATTAGTCATAATTGCATTTTATGGCTGTATTAAATTTGTTTTTGAAACAAAAAATAGTGTTATGAAAGTACTAAAAGGTACTGCTAAAATGGTAGGTTTTCCAGTTGCACTATATATAGTAATTATTCTTACAATAATTGTTATTAATATTGCACTATCACCACTATTTATATCTAAAACTTATTCAGAAAGAATTACCGTTGATGAGTCAGCTAGTTTTGATGAAGATATAAAACAAGTTGATTTTGATAAGTTACCACTTTTAGATAAAGATTCTAGTCAAAAACTAGGGGATAGAGTAATGGGACAAATGCCAGAGTTAGTATCACAATTTTATGTATCTAACTTATATACACAAATTAATTATAATGATTCAATTATAAGAGTTACACCACTTGAATATAATGGTTTCTTTAAATACTTATCAAATCATAAAACAGGTGTAAAAGGATATATTACTGTTGATTCAGTAACAGGTGAATCTAAATTAATTAAACTTGAAAAAGGTATGAAATATATGCCTTCTGCAATACTTATGGATAATTTAAAACGTAAAGTAAGATTTAGTTATCCAACTAAGATACTTGGAGAAGAAACATTTGAACTTGATAATGAAGGTAATCCTTACTGGGTTATTCCTACTATTAAGTATCATGGTGTAGAAATAAGAGAAGAAATAGAAGGAGTAATTATACTTGATCCTATAACAGGTAAATCTAATTACTATGATGTAAAAGATGTTCCTACTTGGGTAGATCATGTATATTCAGCTCAGCTTATTATTGAACAGTTAGATGACTGGGGAAAATATAAGAATGGATTCTTTAATAGTTTATTTGGTCAAAAAAATGTTACTATGACTACTGATGGATATAACTATACAGTAATGAATGATGATGTATATTTATATACTGGTATTACTTCAGTATCAACAGATGAATCTAATTTAGGATTTGTATTATGTAATATGAGAACTAAAGAAACTAAGTTCTATAAAGTACCAGGTGCTGAAGAATTTAGTGCTATGGCAAGTGCTGAAGGACATGTACAACAAATGCAGTATGTATCTACATTTCCACTTTTAATTAATTTGAATGGAAGAGCTACATACCTAATGAGTTTAAAAGATAATGCTGGACTTGTTAAAATGTATGCCTTTGTGGATGTAGTAGATTATCAAAAAGTAATCGTTACTGATTCTTCTAAAGGTATTCAAGCAGCGGCAGATGCTTATCTAAATGGAGTATCACTTGAAGTAAGTGAAGATAAACTTCTTGTTAAAAATATTACAGTAAGTTATATATCAAATGCTACTATTGATGGAACAACATATTACTATATAATTGATACTGAAGGTAATAAGTACTCCGCTTCTATTAATGTAAATAAAAATGTCTTACCTTTTGTAACTAATGGTGCTTCTTTAGAAATTAGTTATGAATCAGGTAAAACAATTAATGTAATAAAGAAAATTAAGTAGGTGAAATATGGAAACAACTAAAGCAACTGTAAACGTATATGATTATGGAAAACCTAATTCATTTTCTAGAAAAGTAAGAATCTTCTTTACTAAATTAGTAGAAGATATAATATTACTTGGAGTGCTTGCAGTAATAATCTACTGTGCATATAAATTTTTAGATAAAGATTCAATAGGAGAGTTAGATAATATGTCTAATTACTCAGTAAAGAATTTACATACATATTTTGAAGAGAATGTACATGAAGATAGATATGTACTTACATATCCAGATGTAAATAATATTGTATCTATAAATGGTAAGATTAAAAATGATGATGGACTTGATTTAAATAATTTTGATGAAGGTTATATTTTAATGTATGAAGATGGAACTTATGCTTTTAAACTTAAATATAATGGCTACTGTTTAAGTAAAGGTATAGATGATAAATCTTATAAAGTAACAATCTTACTTCCTTGTAAAACAAAAGAGTAATAATTTAATTATTACTCTTTTTTGTCACCTTGATAAATATCTCTTTTTACCATTTCTTTATCTATTTCGTTAAGTACACCAAATTTCTTTATTAACCATTCTGGTTCTATTAAATCACTTACTTTAGGATCTCCAGTTATACGGTTAATAACTATATCATCTTTTAAGTACTCAAGCTGGTCACATACTATATCTACATACTCTTCTTTTGAAAGAACATGGAAGTGTTCTTTTTCATATAATTCATGTAGTTTAGTTCCTTTTATAATATGAAGCATATGTATTTTTATACCTTGAATATCTAGTTTATTTAGATACTTAACTGTTTCAATCATCATTTCTTTTGTTTCATATGGAAGTCCATTTATGATATGTACTACTACATTTATATTTCTTTCTCTTAACTTTTTAACCATATCTTCAAAACATTTTAATGTATGACATCTATTAATTAACTTTGTTGTTTCAGGATGAATAGTTTGAAGACCAAGTTCTACTGTTAAATAAGTTCTTTTATTTAATTCTTCTAAATAATCTAAACATTCATCTGTAATACAATCTGGTCTAGTAGCAATAGAAAGGCCTACAACATTATCTTGTTTTAAAATAAGTTCATATTTTTCTTTTAATACATCTAGTGGTGCATAAGTATTAGTTCCTGCTTGAAAGTATCCTATATACTTACTATTAGGCCATTTTTTACTCATTATTCCTTTAATTTCTTCAAATTGTTTAAGTAAGTTATCATTCTTATTACCAGCATATTCTCCTGATAAATCTTTAGAGCAGTATATACATCCTTCAGTGCTATAAAGACCATCTCTATTAGGACAAGTAAAACCAGCATTTAAACTTACTTTAAATACTTTTGAATTAAATTTATGTTTATAAAAATAGTCTAATGTATGATATCTTTTATTATCATCACTATATTTAAATTTATTAATCATAAAAATCACTTCCAGACTTATATTATACACTATTGTGAATAATTAGTGAAATATTAAAAAAATAAACGAAATACTTTAATTTTCAACGATTTTATTATATAATTAGTATGGAGGTAGAGGATATGAAAAAAGAGAAAAAATATGGTTTATTAATTACATTAATGATTATGTTTCTAGCATATGTAGTACTTAGCTGGATTATTCCAAATGGAACTGTATCTAGTGGTACTTATGCTGATGGAACAACAAACCCAGTTGGATTATTTGGATTAATTTATTATCCAGTAATTGCTTTTGGTAGTTTTGTTCAATATGGTTTCGTAGTTCTTGCTATTGGTGCTTTATATGGCGTTATGGCAAAAACTGGAGTATATGGAAACCTTGTTGAAAAAATTGCTAATAAGTTTGTTAAAAAAGAAAAATTATTCTTAATTTTAACAATTGCTATATTAGCGCTTCTAAGTTCTGTAGTAGGACTTACATTTGCAATATTTATGATTCTTCCATTATTTATTGCAGTTCTAACTAAGATGGGATTTTCAAATGTTACAGTACTTGCTGCTACATTTGGTTCAGTTTTAGTAGGTAGAATTGGTTCTATAATTGGTTATGATATTGCTGGTATTTCAACTGCAGTATTTGGTACTAAAGTTTCTGAACAATTAGCTTTTAAAGCAATTCTATTTGTTCTAGTTACTACTTTATTTGTATTATTTGTTATTAGTAAAAAAGGTAGTAAATTAGAAGTTAAGAAACCTGCTAAAAAGGAAGCTAAGAAAGTAGAAACTAAAAAGAATGAAAAGAAAACTACTGCAGCAGCTACTAAATCAAAAACTGTTAAAAAGGTAGAAACAAAAGAAGAAGTTAAAGAAGAAAAGAGAGAAATCTTATTCTTAGAAAACGAAGTTAAAACTAAGAAAAGCTCTGCTTCACTTGTTGTAATCCTAATTGTTCTTGTTTTAGTTGCATTCTTAAGTATGTATGACTTAAACGGAGTATTTGGATTATCATTCTTTAATGATTTATATGATCAATTAACTGCTGTTAAAATCGGAAACTTCGCAGTATTTGAAAAAGTTCTTGGTTTAACAGGAGCATTTGGAACTTGGAATGTTTATGAATTAATCGTAATCATTTTACTAGCTTCAATTACAATTGCTTGGGTTTACAATTTATCATTTGATGATTATTTAGAAGGAGTTAAAACTGGTGCTAAAAGAATGCTTAAACCAGCATTCTATGTAACAATGGCAAATATTCTATTTACTATGATGCTTGTAAATAGTTCTGGTACTATTGTTACTTATGTAACTAATAAGTTAGCTTCATTATCAAGTAAATTTAATGTATTTAGTTTAACTGGATCAAGTATTTTTGCTTCATTACTTTTTAATCATTATGATTATATGATTAATGCTATTGGAACAGCTTATTCAGTACAACCATTTATATCTGAAAGTACAAACTTATATTCAATTATCGCTTTCGTATGCCAAGGTATCTTTGGTGTAATCATGCTACTTTTACCAACAAGTATGGTATTAATAGGTGGTTTATCAATCTTAAATGTTAAGATTAAAGATTGGTTCAAATATATCTGGATTTATGCTTTAGAAATATTTGTTATAGTTGTAGCTTTAAGTTTTATAGTTACATTAGTATAGTGTAAAAAAAGAGCATTGCTCTTTTTTTTATGCTTCATTTATGATAAAATATCTATTGTAGGAAATTGATAATATGATATACAGATTTTTAGATAATGACTACGAAGTAGAAATAATTCGTAAAGGAAATAAGAATACTTATGTAAGGATTACTGATGATTTAAAGATTCAGGTAACTACTAATCATTTTGTTACTAAGAGTGATATAAAGAGAATACTTGATAATAATCATAGTTTTCTTATGAAAGCATTAAGTAAAAAAGAGAGTGAAATTGAAAAGAATGAATCTTTTTATTTTCTTGGAATAGAATATGGGGTTGTAATTGTTTCTTCTTTTAAAGAAATAGAAATAGATCATAATAAGATATATGCACCTGATAAAAAGAGTCTTGATAAGTGGCTTAATAAGCAAATGAAAGAAATCTTTTTAGATAGGTTAAAGTATAATTATAATTTATTTGAAGAAGATATTCCTTTTCCTGGTTTAAAGATAAGAAGTATGAAAACTAGATGGGGAGTATGTAATAGAAGAAATAAAACCGTTACACTAAATAGTGCATTAATTAAAGAATCAATGGATAAAATAGATTATGTAATAATCCATGAGTTATCTCACTTAGTACATTTTGATCACTCTAAAGCCTTTTGGAGTGTAGTATCTAAGTATTGTCCTAATTATAAGAATATTAGAAAAGAAATGAGAGAGTAGGTGATAGTATGAAAAAAGTTATTAGAAGTATTTGTAATATTATTTTAGTATTAGGTATATTACTACCTACATTTATGAGTCCTTTTGTACTTGATGTAGATGCCGCAGATAATCGTACTATTAAGTCTATTCTTGCTGATATAGAAAAGCAAAAGAAAGAACTTCAAGAAAACAAAAATAAACAAAAACTTACTAATGAACAAATTCTTACTATTAAAAATAATATTTCTTTAATTTCTAATGAAATTACTAAAGGTCAAAATGAAATTATTGAAATTAATAATCAAATAGCAATACTTGAGAATCAAATAGAAGAAAAAGACGCCGAAATGAAGAAAGTAATAAACTTCTTACAACTTTCTGACGGAGAATCACAATATCTTGAATATATATTTGGGGCAACTAGTTTTACAGATTTTATTTATAGAGTAGCTATTACTGAACAACTTACTAACTATAATAATAGATTAATTAAAGAATATAATGAATTAATTGAATCTAATAAAAAACATCAAGCTGATATTAAGAAAAAAGAAGAAGAATTAACTGTTAAACAAGCTAACCTTCAAAAAGAAGTAAGTAAACTTCAATATCAAGTAACACAACTTGGTAATGAACAAGGTAGTCTAGAAGAAGGTATTTTAAAATCAGAAGCATCTGTTAGAGCTTTAATTGCTGATGGATGTGATGAGAATGAAACAGTAGATGCTTGTTATACAAGATTAAAGACTCTTCCATCAGATACATCGTTCTGGAGACCTTTATTCTCTGCGTCTATTACTAGTGTATGGGGTTCACGTAGATATTGGTATAATGGTAACTGGGTAGAAAGTTATCACTACGGACTTGATTTAGGTACTCCTGAAAGAACTAAAGTTTACTCAGTAGCAAATGGTACTGTAGGAGATAGAGCTTACTGGTCTGGAACAGGATATGTTTTATATGTATATCACAAGGTTAATGGTGTTAAATATACAAGTGTTTATGAACACTTATGTGCTAACTGTTATGCAGTAAGTAAAGGTCAGAATGTTACTAAAGATACAGTTATTGCTTACTCAGGTAATACTGGTCAATCAACAGGACCACATTTACATCTTGGTATGTTATATGGATGGGCTGGTATAGAGTATTCTTACTGGGATGCAACATACTATGCTAAGTTGTTTGATCCTCGTACTGTAATAAACTTCCCTAGTGGGTATGGTTCATTTAATACAAGAACTCGTAACTGTTCACTTGGTTCATGTTAAAAGATTAAGTTATATACAACTTAATCTTTTTTTGTTAGAATATAACATGGTGATGTTTATGAAAGGAAGTAATATTTCTTTGTCGTTTGGTATGGAAAAAATCTATGAAGATTGTTGCTTCCAGTTAAACGATAAAGATAAAGTAGGAATAGTAGGGGTTAACGGAGCAGGTAAAACTACTCTATTTAAAGTAATATTAAAAGAGCAAGAACTTGATACTGGTAAAATCAAATGTTTAGATAAGAGTATTGGTTATTTACCGCAAGAAATAGTTTTAGAAAATAAAGATATAACTGTTTTTGACTATTTATTAGGTGCTAGACCAATCGAAAAGCTTAATAATGAGTTATCATCCCTATATGAAGAAGTAGCGCTTAAAACCGGAAAAGAACAAGAAAAAATACTAAATAGAATTTCTAAAGTACAAGCTTCTTTAGAATACTATGATTGTTATAATTATGAAAATATACTACTTGAATTAATAAGTGATATGGATATCGATTTATCTCTTCTTGATATGAGATTATGTGATTTATCAGGAGGACAAAAATCTAAAGTAGCATTTGCACATCTACTATATTCAAAACCAGAAATACTACTACTTGATGAACCTACAAATCACTTAGATGTAACAACAAGAGACTTTGTTATAAACTTTTTAAAGAAGTATAAAGGTATGGTTTTAATAATAAGTCATGATGTAGACTTTTTAAATGCAATTGTATCTAAAATACTATATATAAATAAATCTACTCATAAAATAAGTGTTTATGAAGGTAATTATGATGTATATAAAAAGAAATTAAAAGAAGAGCAGGACGCTAAAGAAAAACTAATAGAAAAACAAGAAAAAGAAATAAATGAACTTAAAAAGTTTATAGATAAAGCAAGAAGTGCTTCCGCATCTAACCACAGTTTAAAAAGGATGGGTAAAGATAGAGAAATAAAACTTGCTAAAAAGATGGAAGAACTAGAAAAAAGAGAAGTTCTTTATAAAAAAGTAAGATTAAATATAAAACCACTTAGAGAAGGATCTAAAATACCTTTAAAAGTAAATAATATTACCTTTAATTATGAAGGTAAAGATAACCTATATAATAATCTATCTTTTGTAATAAATAATAACGAAAGATTCTTAATAGTAGGAGAAAATGGTGTAGGTAAATCAACACTACTTAAATTAATAATAGGACAGCTTAAACCAAAAGAAGGCTCTATTTGGTATGGAAATAAAACTGATATAGCATATTATGCTCAGGAATTAGAACTTTTAGAACCAAATAAAACTATATTAGAAAACATTGATTTAAAGGGATATAGTGAAAGAGAACTACGTACAATACTAGGTAATTTCCTTTTCTATGATGATGATGTATTTAAGAAAGTAGAAGTACTTTCTCCTGGAGAAAAGGCAAGAGTAGCACTTTGTAAAATAATGCTTAAAAGAGCTAATCTTTTAGTACTAGATGAACCTACAAACCATCTAGATCCTGAAACACAAAGAGTAATAGGAGATAACTTTAAAGCCTATGAAGGAACTATTATTATGGTAAGTCATAATATATCATTTACTTCTAGAATAGGTATTAATCGTATGCTTATCCTTCCTAAAGGAAAGATTACTAATTACTCAGATGAAAAACTAGAGTATTATGCTAAAGTAAATGAGAAATAATTGCATACAAATCTTTAGTATGTTATACTTTATATGGTTATAATATTAGAGTCTTCTTAGTGAAAATCCTAATTTTTATAATTTAAAAGGAGGATGTTTCATGGAAAAAGAATTAAAAGATATTGAAATCACTTGTAAAGATTGCAATACTAAATTTATGTTCACAGTAAGAGAACAAGAATTTTACGCTGAAAAAGGTTTTAATAATAAACCAGTAAGATGTAAAGCTTGTCGTGATAAAAGAAAAGCTGAACGTAATGAAAATCGTAAATTCGAAACAAATAACGAAAGATACTAAAAATCTAACATATTGTTAGATTTTTTCTTTAAAAAAAGGATATAGCCTCTTTACAGAGTACCATATATATAAGGAGGTTATTTATGAATTATTATAATGAGATAAAAAATAGATTAATAGATAATGAAATATATCAAAAGGTTAAGGATTATTCTAAAGAAAGAAATAAAGTAATAACATATTATGAAATAGGGAAGCTACTTAATGAAGCCGGTGGTAAATATGGTGATAAAATTATTGAAGAATATTCTAAAAGGTTAATGGTTGAAGTAGGAAAAAAGTATAATAGAAGAACTTTGTATAGAATGAGACAGTTTTATGTAATGTTTAATAATGAAAAAGTGTCACCAGTGGTGACACAATTAACTAGTGATGAAAAAGTGTCAACAGTGTTGACACAATCGAATGATCGTAAAAAAGTGTCGCCACTGGCGACACAATTAGCAGATCTCCAAAATTGGGCCCCATTGGGGACCAATTTATCTTGGAGTCATTACTTATTATTGTTTCCGCTTAATGATAAAAATATGGTTTATTATTATATTGATCAAGTTAAGAAAAGAAATCTTTCTGTGAGACAGCTAGATGAGATAATAAAAAATAAAGAGTATGAAAGATTGCCGTTTGAAACTAAAAATAAAATAGTTTTTTATGATAAAGTTGATGTAAAGGATTTAGTGCCAAATCCTATATTAATTAAAAATAGAAATAATATTGAAATTACAAGTGAAAAATCACTTCACTATCTGATACTAGAAGATATTGAATCGTTTATGAAAGAACTAGGTAACTCATATAGTTTTATTGGAAGTGAATATAAAATTATAATAGGTGATAGGAATCATTATGTTGATTTACTATTGTTTAATATAAAATATAATTGTTATGTAGTGGTTGAATTAAAAGTTACAAAGTTTAAAGCCGATTATATTTCACAGGTTCAAAAGTATATGAATTATATTGATAAAAATATAAAAGAGTATTTTAATAATGAAACAATAGGAATTCTAATTTGTAAAAGAGAAAATAAATTTGTTATAGAATACTGCTCAGATGAAAGAATTATAGTTAGAGAATATAAGATAGTATAATGTATGTTTTTTATTGATAAATAAGATAAAATATAGTATAATTTAGTAGCGAAAGGGCTGATAATATGATAGAAAGATTAGAAAATATTGAAGCTAGATATAATGAACTTACTGAAGAATTAATGAAACCTGAAGTAATTTCTGATATTAAGAAAACATTAGAACTTACAAAGGAACAATCTTCTTTAAGAGATGCTTATGAAGCTTTTATAGAATATAAAAAAGTATTAAATACTATTGAAGAATCTAAAGAGTTATCTAAAGATCCAGAAGTAGGAGAATTTGCTAAAGAAGAACTTGAAAAAGCACTTGTTGAAAAAGAAAACTTAGAAAAGAATATAGAAATATTATTACTTCCAAAAGATCCAGATGATGGTAAAAACGTTATTGTTGAAATAAGAGGTGCAGCAGGTGGAGATGAAGGAAATATCTTTGCCGGAGATTTATACCGTATGTATACACACTATGCTGATAAACAAGGATGGAAGTATGAAGTTCTTACTGAAGAAGAAGGAGAAGCAGGAGGATACTCTCAAATCGAATTCTTAATTAAAGGTGAAAATGTATATTCTAAATTAAAATATGAATCAGGCGCACATAGAGTTCAAAGAGTTCCTGAAACTGAATCTCAAGGTAGAGTTCATACATCTACTGCAACAGTACTTGTTATGCCAGAAGCAGAAGAATTTGACTATGCTCTTGATATGAATGAAATAAGAATTGATATTACTAGATCTTCAGGATGTGGTGGACAAGGTGTAAACACTACAGACTCAGCTGTAAGACTTACTCATATTCCAACTGGAATAGTCGTATATTCACAAACTGAAAGATCACAAATTAAGAATAAAGAAAAAGCACTTAAGTTAATGCAAACAAGACTATATGATTATTATAAACAAGAAGAAGAAGCTAAATCAGGCGCTGAAAGAAGAAGTAAAATTGGAACAGGAGATCGTTCTGAAAAGATAAGAACATATAACTATCCACAAAATAGAGTTACAGATCATCGTATAGGATTTACTATTAACTCACTTGATAGATTTATGGATGGAGATATGGATAAAGTTATTGAAGCTTTAATTACAGAAGATCAAATTCGTAAATTAAGAGGAGAATAATGAATAATATCCAATATTTAAAAAAATATTTAAATAAAGATGATATTAGTAAAGAGTTAGAACTTTTAAAAGAGGGTAAACCTGTTCAATATATAGTAGGTAATGTTGATTTTTACGGAAATATTTTTGATATAAATGAAAATGTATTAATACCTAGATTTGAAACAGAAATGCTTGTAGAAAAAACAATTGATTATATAAATGAGTTTTTCAGTGGAAAAGTAAGTATTGTAGATATTGGTACAGGTTCTGGATGTATTGCTATTACTTTAAAAAAGAATTTAGATGCTAATGTAGATGCTGTTGATATTTCAAATAAAGCCCTAGAAGTAGCGAAGCATAATGCATCTAAATTAAATACTGATATTACTTTTTATGAAGGTGACTTACTTGAACCATTAAATAAGAAATATGATGTTATTATAAGTAATCCACCATATATTAGTTATGATGAAGAAATAGAAGATATTGTTAAAAATAATGAACCACATATAGCATTATTTGCAGATAATGATGGTTTAAAATGTTATGAAGATATTTTAAAAGATGCATCTAAATATTTAAATAAAAAAAGTATGATAGCATTTGAAATAGGACTAACTCAAGGAAAAAGAATTAAAGAATTAGCAAAGAAGTATTTCCCTAATTCTTTAGTAAAAATAGAAAAAGATTTAAATAATAGAGATAGGTTTGTATTTATTTTTAATGAAATATAAACCTTTTTTCTTTGTATAATTTATTATTTTATAGTAAAATATGGGTAGGTGATACTATGTACGATAAAGTGTTAGATATTATAAAAAATAAAGATTTAGTAATACCAGGTTTTATCTTCTATAAAAAAGAAGAATTAGGATTATCTTATGATGAAATATATATGTTAATTTATATATATAATTTACCTAAAGATAGTGAATTTGATATGGTAAAAATAAGTAGTGATCTTAATATTAAACCTAAAGAAATACTTCGTATTGTAAATGATTTAGTAGAGAAAAACTTTATTAAATTAGATACTATTAATAAAGATAACTATAATTATGAATGTTTTAATTTAGAAGGATTATATAAGAAAGTAGTATTCTCTATTATAGGAAAAGAAGAAGTAAAAGAAGAAAAAAAGAGTGGTAATACTTTATTTGATGAATTTGAAAAAGAATTTAAAAGACCTCTAACTCCTAAAGAATTCCAAATAATTAATGCATGGAAAGAAATAGGGTATACAGAAGAATTAATAATACTTGCACTAAAAGAAGCTAGTTATAATGGTACATATAGTGTAGCGTACATAGATAAAATATTAACATCTTGGGATAATAAAGGTATTAAAACTAAAGAAGATGTAGAAAAGAATAAGATTAATCATGCTAAAGAAGAAATCCCTTTAGAAGATGATGATGAATACGACTGGTTAAATGAATAAAGAAATATATGATTATTTAAGTAGTTTATTTCCTAATCCTAAGAGTGAACTTAATTATAATAAAGATTATGAATTTTTAATAGCAGTAATGCTTTCAGCGCAGTGTACTGATAAAAGAGTAAATATGGTTACTAAAGAGTTATTTACTAAATATCCTAGTTTAGAAACATTAGCAAATGCTCCTTTAGAAGATATAAAAGCTATTACTAAACCATGTGGATTTAGTATAAAAGCTACTAATACTATTGGTATAGCAAAAGAACTTTTAAAGTTATATGGTGGAAAAGTACCAAATACTAGAAAAGAACTAGAAAAACTTCCAGGAGTAGGGCATAAGACTGCAAGTGTAGTACTTTATGAATTATATAATGAACCTATTATAGCAGTAGATACTCATGTATCTAGAGTAGCTATTAGATTAGGACTTGCTTCTAAAAAAGATAGTGTTCTAACTATAGAAAAGAAATTAATGAAAAAAGTACCAAGGGAAATGGTACCTAAAATGCATCATTTATTACTTTTATTTGGTAGATATTATTGTAAGGCTATTAATCCTAAATGTACTACTTGTAAAATAAAAGATATTTGTAAAGAAAAAAGGAAATCAATTTAATGATTTCCTTTTATTGTGATGCTGAAGCTTTTTTAATTGTAAGTGTTCCTGTATCAGTAGCTTTCTTATTATATGGACCACATGTGTATGTAGCCATTAAATTATAAGTAGAGGCAGGTAAATTTTTAATAGCTTCATTTGCTTTTTCCCAAGTTGGATAATTATTACCTTTTATAGTTACACCATATAAACTACATGTTTTACTTGATACAATTACCTTATTTTTATAATCATAAGTTGCACCTTCTGTAATAGTATCACTTGTTACTGTAACACTATATGATGCTGTACCAGAAACAGCTTTCTTAATTATTACACCATTTGAATCTGCGCCTTTATAAACTTTATGTGAAGTTTTAACAACATATGTTACTTCACCAGCTTTTGTAGGTTCAAATGTATATTCACTTTCACTTGTTGTACCTATCTTAGTATATTTATTATCTTCATCAACTTCGTATATATCGTAAACAATAATACCGGTATATGATAATTCCCAGTTATATCTTACTGATACTTGGGTTTCTAAATAATCATTATTTTTGAAATATGGTCCAAAGTATTTTCTTAAATACTCTTTATCTAACCATTTAGAATAAACTGGTGTCCAAGATAATGTAATAAATCCCTTACTTGATTCGGCTTTTAAATTCTTAACATTTTCAAGCTGTGCATATCTTGTTGATACTTCAGTAGGTTCAGAACCTTTCTTGTAGTATTCGGTATATCTTTCATTAGCAGGAGTGGTTGGACTTGGAAGTACTGGTTCAATCGCACCACTTTCCAGTTCGATTCTAATAACACCACTTGGTATTTCATGTTTAATACTTCTTGTCCAAATTTGACGAGCTAATTGATTAAACATTCTTAAGTGTTCTGAGTTAGCAAAGTGTGTATATGCATCAGAATAAATCTTATCATATCCATACCAAATTGCCATTGCATATTCATCAGTATTACCAACTATCCATCTATCATTTACAGCATCATCAGCTAATTTATTAGCTCTTTTTGTTTCTTGACTAAAGTTAGATGTACCAGTTTTAGCACCAAATGCCCATCCATTAACGTTACCATATGATCCTAAACCAGATTGAGCAACTGATAGAAGCATGTCTTGTAAGATGTATGCTGTGTCTTCACTCATAACTTTATGGCTTTCAAGTTCTTTAGTATATTCATCGCCAGTATCACGGTAAATAATTTTTCTATAACTATGTGGACTATTATATACTCCTTTATTTGCAATAGTTGCATAAGCAGCAGCTACGGTAAGAGGAGATTCTCCGGTATAACCACCAATTGCATGAGCTTCATGAATTGTGTTACCACTTATTTCTGGACTTAGTCCTAGTCCTTTAACAAATTCTATTACATTAGATTTTTTAACTGTTTGGAAAACCTTTAAAGCAGGAACGTTACGAGAACCAGCTAAGGCTTTACGATATGATTCTAGTCCTTGATAAGCACCATCAAAGTTACTTATCTTAGTACCACCAGAGTACTGATATGGTTCATCTACAACTTGCATTGCAGGTGAGGCATTATTATATTCAATAGCTGGACCATAATCATATAATGGTTTTGCTGTTGAACCAATTTGTCTTTTTGTTTGATTTTCAAATGTAGCATGGTTCAAAAGTCCACTTGCTGTGTAATCTCTATTTGTACCAATTGCTTTTATTTCACCATTTGATGAGTCAAGAACTACAATACCAGCTTGAACTTTACCGTTTTCCCAGTTGAAAGTTTCACCTTTCATAACACCATTTATAATATTTTGTTTATCAATTTTCATTGTTGAGTAAATCTTCATTGATGTTGTATAAGGGTTTTTACCAGTATCTTTCTTTACTTCAGATACAATTGTATCAATAAATCCTTGGTATTCAGTATCATCACCTTTACCTTTAGATTTAGAAGTTAATTTACTTACTGGAATTTTTGCAGCTGCATCAGCTTCAGCTTGTGATATATATCCATGTCTTACCATCAATTTAAGAACGATATTACGTCTTTTTTCTGATGCTTCTGGATGTAGTAGTGGGTTATAAGCATTTGGTGATTGGAACATACCAGCAAGTAGGGCAGCTTCACTTAAGTTAAGTTCTTTAGCTGACTTACCAAAATATGTTAGTGATGCTTGTTCAACACCATAGTTATTTCCACCAAGTAAGTTGTTATTAATATAGAATTCAATTATTTCTTCTTTAGAATATTTCTTTTCAATTTCAAATATTGAAAGGTAAATATCGGTAAATTTACGAATAATACCTTCAATACCATGAGCTTCTGTACTTGTATAAGTATTTTTAGATACTTGCATTGTTATAGTAGAAGCACCACCGGCATTACTATTACCAAGTACTTGTCCTACAAATGCTTTAGCAAAACGAGGAAGGTCAAATCCATTATGTTGGAAGTATCTTGAATCTTCTGTTGCTATTAAAGCGTCTATAAATACTTCAGGTAGATCTTTATATTCAATTTTTTCACGTTTTTCTGCTCCAAGCGTAGCAATTATTGTTTCTCCATCATCAGCATATACAATAGTTGATTCAGCTGAGTATAGTTCATCTGGATTAAATGAAGGAGCATGCGATGCAATGTACCAGAAACCTATTCCTCCAGCAATACATCCAAGTATTAAACATCCAAGAATAACCGTAAGTATTACTGAAAGTACTTTACCACGTTTCTTTTTACCTTTTTTAGTAGGTTTTTCTTTTTTTTCTTTCTTTTTCTTCATTTCATTTTCACCATCTTTTGTTTTCTTACCAAGTTTTTTCATAATCTTTTGGTATAGCTCTGGCCCAAATATAATTAATGAGTCCAGTACTAGTACAATTGGTATCGAAATCCATCCAATAGCAATTATTCCTACTACTAGAGTTATTAAACTTACTATACCAACTATTACTTCAAATTGATGTGAGTAAATCCATTTAGTTATTTTCTTTAAATTCATTATTTTCACCTTCTAATAAAATATCTACTATTTTTAAATAATCTAATCTAGGATTAAGTTTATAGTTTACTATGTATCCATAATCTTCAAAATATTTAAGTGGAATTGATTTCCTAATATTACTACTTATAAATTTTTGTAAGTAGTAGTTACTTAATATAAAAGTTTTTTCTAGTTTAACAAAACTAACAATCATAAAACCTATACCACCCATATTAGAAATTGTATTTAAATGTTTTATTTGATGTTCATGAATATTTTTTAAAGGAAAGTTATTTTCTATAGTTTCTTTAGCTTCAAAATCTATATATTTACCTTTATAAATACCATTATAGTCAGTAGTAGATGGTGTTTTAAAATATGCTTCATGGATAATACCAGAATTATCTACCTTAACTATTCCAATAGGTGTAGGTTTTTTATATATAGAAGCAATATTATGTATTAAGTAATATTCATTAGCTAAATTAATATCATCCTCTAAATTCATCCCACGATTTTTGTAATTAATATTTTTCTTGTAATCCTTATTTAGTCCATTAGGGTATTTCATATTAATCACCTATATAATTATACTATATATTGTAATTTTTTTCTACTTTTGTTTCTTTTATTTACATTTTTAAATATATTAAAATATGGTATTATTAGTGTAGGAGAGTATGCATATGAGAAAGAAAGATATTTTTTTAACATTAATAATTCTTTTTATTTCTGTAAGTAGTGTTTTTGCATATTCTTATTTTGCACAAGATATAGGGTATACTCCTAGTGATACATCTTGGGATGCACACAATACAAAAGAAGCTTTAGATGATTTAAGAAGTGATATTAGTTCATATGCTAATAAAAGAGTATGTACTTATATTGACTCTCAGTATTCAAAAGATAGTAATGATAGATTAAGTGTTGGTACTAGGTATGAATGTGATCCAGGTGATGGAGTACCTAGAAGATTTTTTATACTTGAAGTAAATGATATTTCAGTAGATTTACTTATGGAAAAAGATTTAGATAATACTGGTATATCTTGGTATAATGCCAAAAGATATTTTAGAGCTGGAAATGGTTCTAACTTAGGCTGGGATAATGTTATTACAGTTAAACTTCCAGAAGTACAACAAATAGTTAATGCTACTGATAAAACAGGCTGGTATTATGATGCTGCTGATAATGTAAGCTGGTTTTGTTTTGGACTTAAAGATAAAACATCATGTGCTCAAGGAAGCTGGACTTATACAACAGAAGCAGGTAAAGCGGCAGTAGTTCCATATAGATGGCTATTTAATTATCTAAAAGGTTGTACTCCATTTGGATGTGAATTTGATGTTTCTACAGGACAAATAGGTTATTGGACATCTGATGCAATATTTAGAAATAATCAGTTTTGGTGTGTAGATAAATATGGAATGATAAATAACTGTACTACTGATTCTAATCGTTCTATTAGACCTGTTATTACTATATTAAAAACAAATCTATTTTATTAATACCTGGTGATATTATTAATTTAAACGGATATTATTGTTCTAGAATGCTTATTTTAGGAATAAAATAGATTATTGAATTTTTGACATATTTATATTATAATTAATTTAGGAATTTGAAAGGTGGTGTGCTAATGTATCAAGATAAAATTATGTTATCAAGTAAAGAAATACTAGATAAAGAATTTAAAGTTGATACTAGAGGATATCGTCCACAAGAAGTAGATAAATATTTGGATGTAGTTATTAAAGATTATGATGAATTTAATAGAATAATATCCGATTTAGAAAAAGAAAAGCAAGAAGTAATAGAAGACAACATTAGATTAAAACAAGAAGTTAGAAGACTTAGAACTCAAATAGATGCTTTAAAAGAAAGTGCAACTATGCCAGGAAATTCTAACAATAATGCAGATCTTTTAAGAAGAGTATCAAATTTAGAAAAAATTATATATGGTAAAGAATAATATCACGACAAACGCTATACTCTCGTAGTATAGAGGAAAGTCCATGCTCGCACAGTCTGTGATGACTGTAGTGTTTGTGCTAGGGGAAAAAATAACCCTAGGTAGCGTAAGCTAACGGCTCCGAAATAACCTAAGTCTTTGATATGGTTAAATTAGGTATAAAAGTGCCAAAGTGACGAAGAAACTAGAAATAGTGGAAGTGGAACGAGGTAAACCCCGCAAGCGAGAAACCCAAATTTGGTAGGGGAGCTTAACTGGAGGAATCGAACGAAGGTTGGGATTGACTTAGTCAATAGATAGATGTTTGTCACTCGAAAGAGTACGGAACATGGCTTATGTGATATTTTTTTTATTCTAATTAGATAGGAGTGTGCCATGAAAGAAATAGGTGAAAAACTTAAAGAAACTCGCGAAAGTATTGGCATATCAATTGAAGAAGCAGCAGAAGATTTAAAAATAAAACCTTCTCAAATTGAAGAAGTTGAAGAAGGTAATATTAAAGTTTTTAAAGATGTATTTTCTCTAAAATATTTTGTAAGAGATTATGCAAAATATTTAGGATTAGATTATAATGATATGGTCGATGAATTTAATGAATATTTATTTGACTATACATCTAGATTATCACTTGATGATATAAAGAAAGCACAAAAAGAAGATGAAAAGGATAAAGAGGAACCAAAAATTATCTCTCCTTATACTTTAGAAAAGAAAAGAAAAAAGATTATACCACCAGCTATTATATGGGTAATTATATTAATGATTCTTGGTATAGTAGCGTACTTTGTCGTTGATGCAGTAATTGATGACAATAGAAACAACGTAGTAAATAATAGTGTTTTGGAGTAGGAGAAGAAATATGAGAATGAATTTGCCAAATAAAATAACAATTGCAAGAATTCTTTTAACTATTTTAATAATAGTATTACTATTATTCCCATTTGAAAAAGTAGGAATAAGTATTAATCCACTTTTTATAAATGAATCACTAGTAGTAGAAGTAAAATATTTAATTGCAGGAGTTTTATTTATAATTGCATCACTTACAGATTTCTTAGATGGTCATATTGCTAGAAAACGTAATCTAGTTACTGACTTTGGAAAAATGACTGATGCTATTGCAGATAAAATGCTTGTTAATTCAGTTTTAATTATTTTAGCTTCACAGGGATTTATTAGTGCAGTTATTCCTGTAATAATTGTTACTAGAGATACAGTAGTAGACGTAATTAAAATGATCGCAGGTAATAAAGGAAAAGTAGTTGCTGCTATTAAAAGTGGAAAAATTAAAACTGCTTGTATGATGACAGGTATTACACTTACTTTATTTTATAACTTACCATTTGAACTAATTGGACATGGTATTGATATAGCAGGTGTATTACTATTAGTTGCAACAGTATTATCTGTTTATTCAGGAATTCAATATTATAGTTTAAATAAAAATATATTATTTAGTGAAAAATAATGCTTTAAGCGTTATTTTTTTCTTATAAAAAAAGGAAATAAGGTACTAAATGTTGTATATATTAATAGATAGGAATATAAAATGAACAAATGTTCGTAAAAAGTATTGACTTATCTAAATGGGTGTTGTAGAATGAGTATAGATGGTAGGAGGAAACAAGATGGCAAAAGTAACAAGCAACGATGCTAATTTAGATGCAGTACTAGCCGATATTGAAAAACAATTTGGTAAAGGTGCTGTAATGAAATTAGGTGATAATACTCATCAAAAAATAGACACAATATCAAGTGGTTCGCTTTCACTAGATATAGCACTTGGAATAGGAGGATATCCTAAAGGAAGAATTATTGAAATATATGGTCCCGAATCAAGTGGTAAAACTACATTTGCACTTCATGCAATCGCTGAAGCACAAAAAAATGGTGGAAGAGCTGCCTTTATTGATGCAGAACATGCTTTAGATCCAGCATATGCTGCTAAGATTGGTGTAAATATTGACGAATTATTATTATCTCAACCTGATAATGGAGAACAAGCTTTAGAAATATGTGAAGCACTTGTTAAAAGTGGTGCAATTAGCATTATTGTAATTGACTCAGTTGCAGCATTAGTACCACAAGCTGAAATTGAAGGAGAAATGGGAGATTCTCATGTTGGTCTTCAAGCAAGATTAATGAGTCAAGCATTAAGAAAATTATCTGGAGTTATTAGTAAAACAAATACTATAGCTATATTTATTAATCAATTACGTGAAAAAGTAGGTGTTATGTTTGGTAATCCTGAAGTAACACCAGGAGGTAGAGCTCTTAAATTCTATTCTTCTATTAGACTTGATATAAGAAAAGCTGAACAAATTAAATTAGGTGCAGATGTTATAGGAAGTAAGACAAATGTTAAAGTTGTTAAAAATAAAATGGCACCTCCATTTAAAAATTGTACAGTAGATATTATGTATGGTACTGGTGTATCTGTTGAAGGAGAAATAGTTGATTTAGCTTCAGATGCAGGTATTATTGAAAAATCAGGTGCATGGTATTCTTATAATGGTGAGAAAATTGGTCAAGGTAAAGAAAATGTTAAAGAATTACTTAAGACTGATGCAAAATTAAAAGATGAACTTTACAAGAAAGTAAGAGCACATTATCAAATAGATGATAAAAAATAAAAAATATGCAAATGCATATTTTTTTGTGATAAAATATTAATAGGAGATAATGATTATGGATAGATATTGTTCCAGTTGTGGAAAAGTAATAGATAGAGAAGATAAGTTTTGTCCATATTGCGGGGCGTCTACTGATCTACATGAAGTTCCACCAGTAAAAACAAAATCAAAAAATAATAAAAAACCTGGTAAAAGCAGACCAGTTGCTGGATTAATGGGTGTACTCTTAGGAGCATTTGGAGTACATAATTTTTATCTTGGGTTTTATTTTAGAGGATTTATCCAATTATTCGTAACCATTATCACTTCTTTAAAGTTTGCTCCATTTATGTATATATGGGGTGTAACTGAAGGAATTCTTATTTTATCTGGATCAATAAATAGTGATTCTAAAGGTAATCCACTAGTTGATTAGAGAGTAGCATTTGCTACTCTTTTTCTATGAAGTCTTTTTCTTGACATATTTATCTATTAACATTAAAATAGAAATAGATAAGGTATATTATGCCTTGTCATGAAACAAAAGATGGAGGATTTTATGGAAAAAATAGCAATCTCCATTTTACTTGTTTTGGTAGGAATTTTTTTAGGAATAATAGGTTATATTATTGTTAATTATATTAGAGGAAAAAGAGCTAATCAAGAAGCTGAAAAAACACTTGAAAAAGCTCGTAAAGAAGCAGAAAAAGTCAAAAGAGATTATATACTTGAGGCTAAAGAAGAAGCTCAAAAGATTAAAATAGATACTGATAAAGAAGTAAAAGAAAAGAAATCAGAATTAAAAGAAGCAGAAGAAAGATTAATAACACGTGAAAATAATATGGATCGTAGGTATCAAACTCTGCAAAATCGTGAGCAAATGCTTGAAGAAAAAGAGAATAATATAATTAATAAGCAAAGAGATTTAGAACGCGAACAAGAAAAAGTGGAAGAGATCAAAAAAGAACAAATTGATTTACTTGAAAAAATTTCAGGTTATTCAAAAGAAGAAGCAAAAAAACTTGTTATGAAACGTGTTGAAGAAATGATGAGTTTAGAAGTTGCATCTTACATTAAAGACAAAGAAAGTGAAGCTAAACTTGAAGCAGATAAAAAAGCTAAAAGTTTACTTGTTGCATCAATGCAAAAATATGCAGCTGACGTGGCAAACGAACAAACTGTTACAGTTGTAGGTCTTCCAAATGATGATATGAAAGGTCGTATTATTGGTCGTGAAGGACGTAATATTAGAACAATTGAATCAGTTACAGGTGTAGATTTAATAATTGATGATACACCAGAAGCACTTGTAGTATCTAGCTTTGATCCATTAAGAAGAGAAATCGCTAGAATTACAATTGAAACACTAGTTAAAGATGGAAGAATTCATCCAGCTAGAATCGAAGAAGTTTATGATAAAACAGTAAAAGAAATGCATAATAAAATTATCGAAATGGGTAATGATGCATTATTTAAATTAGGTATTACTAAAGTAGATCCTGAATTAATAGAATTACTTGGTAAACTTCATTTTAGAACAAGTTATGGTCAAAACGTTTTACAACATTCTATTGAAGTTGCAGAACTTACTGGTATTATGGCTGCAGAACTAGGTGAAAATGTTAACTTAGCTAAAAGAGCAGGTTTATTCCATGATATTGGAAAATCAATCGACCATGAAGTTGAAGGTTCACATGTTGATTTAGGTAGTGAACTTGCACATAAATATAAAGAAAATGATGTAGTAATTAATGCTATTGAATCACATCATGGTAATAAAGAAGCAACAAGTGTTATTTCTGAGTTAGTTGCTATCGCTGATGCTTTATCAGCAAGCCGTCCAGGTGCAAGAAATGATTCACTTGAAAACTATGTTAAGAGATTACAAGATCTAGAAGCAATTGGAAATGAAATGAAAGGTGTTCAAAGTACATATGCTATTCAAGCTGGTAGAGAACTTAGAGTTATCGTTAAACCAGAAGAAATTGATGATTTAGGAAGCTACAAAGTTGCAAGAGATATTAAAGAAAAGATTGAATCTGAACTTCAATATCCTGGTACTATTAAAGTAGTAGTAATTAGAGAAACAAGAGCTACTGAAGAAGCTAAATAATTTAGCTTCTTTTTTCTTTCTCAATTGACTACATATATAAAAAATGATACTATTATAATAGGTGATAGGAATGTTTGGTAGAAGAAAAAAAGAAAAATTATATTCAAGAAAAACAGTAATAGCTATAGAAGTAATTATTGCTGTATTAGCTATATTAATTGGATTAGGAATTAAGTATTTAATAACTAATCAAGCTACAAATGATATTAATTTATCAGATCAAACAGTAAATAATATTACATTCTCAGGATTTACAATTAATTTTGAAAAAGATGGTTCAAGTAAAATAAATGTTAGTTTAATTAACTATACAAAAGAAGAAGTTGTGGTTAATTCAGTAACAATGAAGTTATATGCTAAAGATAATACTCAAATAGCAGCAATAACATATGAACAAGATGAAGATAATAATAAGATTGGACCAAATCAAGAAGTAGAAATAGAAAGTTCAACATCAGCAGATTTATCTGGTGTAACTTTTGTAGAATATGAAATAAAATAAAAAAAGTACTTTCAAAAGTACTTTTTCTTTTTATAAAAATTTAGTTAATATATAAAGCGATAATGTTAAACCATTATGGAATATATGTAATCCTATAGAATTAAATATATTTTTAGAATCTTTAAATACATAAGCAAATATAAATCCTGGAATAGAGTAAGATACTAGATGTAATAAATCAGTCCAGTTTGAATATAAAGGTATAACATGGAATGCTCCAAACATAATTCCTGATGCTAAAATAAATAAAATATCATCTTTAAAGATTTGTCTAAATGATAATCTAAAGGCAAACTCTTCAAGAATAGGACCGCATGTAGTAGCAAGTAGAAACATTAGTTCAGGACTATGATCGGTAAATTTATTAATACTTTCTTGATTAGCAGTACTCATATCTCCAGTTATAAAATAAATAATAACATTACTTAACATAAGTAGTCCTAATAATAAGAACCAGTATTTAAAATATTTTTTAAAATATTCATCTTTATTTTCTAAGAAATCATTCCACATCTTTTTTATTTCTTTTCTAAAAATAAAGTATATTATTAAAATAGAAATAATATCTATAAATATGTTATATATAAGTACAGTTGAATAAGTCAATTTAGTCTTATCAATTTTAAATAGTACTAAAGGTAAATCTGCAAATGAATATATAAGGTAATATGCTAAAAAAGCAAAACATCCCTTTATGATATTTTTCTCAGTATTTTCTTTCATAAAATCACCATATTAATTATAACAAAATATACTATTTTTAGATAGTTTTTCTTGTTAAATAAAAAAATTATGCTATAATATAGTTAACTGCAAGAGGAGAGTGGGGTTAATTCCCCACTCTTTAATGTAATATGGAGGTAATTTATGAAAATAGAAGATACTATAAGAAACCTTGTTGAAGATGTAATACTTGAAAATGGTTATAGACTTGATACTGTTGAATATGTTAAAGAAGGTAGAACTTTCTTCTTAAGAATTATGATTGATAAAGATGGAATTATTGATGTAGAAGATACAGTAAAAGTATTTCATTTAGTTAGTCCTATTTTAGATAAAGAAGATCCTATTAAAGAAGCATATTACTTAGATGTATGTTCAAAAGAGAAAGGAAATTAATATGAATAATAAAGAATTTTTAAATGCAGTAAGTTTACTTAAAAAAGAAAAAAATATTGATGAAGATGCTATTTATGAAGCAATGGAACTAGCACTTACAAGTGCATATAAGAAAAACTTTAATTCACTTGATAATGTTAGAGTAGAAATTGATCGTAAAAAAGGTGATATCAAAGTATATTCATTTGTTACAGTTGTAAAAGATGATGACTTTGAAGATGAAAGAACTCAAGTAATTTATGAAGACTATGTTAAAGAACATCCAGAAATTGAAGTAGGAGATACTATTGAAACTGAAGTTACTCCTCATGATTTTGGACGTGTAGCTGCTGCTACTGCTAAACAAGTAATTGTTCAAAAAATTAGAGAAGCTGAAAGAAATGCAATCATTGAAGAATTTGCTGACAAGCAAGATGAAATGGTTAGTGGTACAGTTGAAATGGAAGATGTGAGAAATTACTACATTGATTTAGGTAAGACTCAAGGTATTCTTCCAAAAACTGAAATTATTCCAGGTGAAGAAATCAAAATGGGTTCAAATATTAAAGTTTATATTTCTAAAGTAGAAAATAATCCTAAAGGACCAGTTATCTTACTTTCAAGAACTCATTATGGATTTGTAAAAAGATTATTTGAACTTGAAATCCCAGAAATTAATGAAGGATTAGTTTTAGTTTACAGTGTAGCTCGTGAACCAGGTGTAAGAACTAAGATTGCTGTTTACTCAGAAGATTCTAACGTTGAAGCTATTGGAGCATGTATTGGTGAAAAAGGTTCTAGAATTGCTAAAATTCTTAGTGAATTAGGTGGAGAAAAAATTGATGTTATCCCTTATGATAAAGAACCAGCTAGATTCATTGAAAATGCTTTAAGTCCAGCTAAAAATGTTAAAGTATTTATTACTGATGAAAAGAATAAAGAATGCTTAGTTGTAGTAGATAATGAAAACTTATCACTTGCAATTGGTAAAAAAGGATTAAATGTTAGATTAGCATCTAAATTAACTAAATTTAAATTAGATGTTAAAACTTATGATCAAGCTAAGGAATTAGGTATTAACATAGTAGACTAGGAGGAAGATTATGAAAAAGATTCCATGTAGAACATGTATAATAACTAAAGAAAAACTTCCTAAAGGAGAACTTGTTAGAGTAGTAAGAACTCCAGAAGGAAATGTTGAGGTTGACTTAACAGGTAAATTAAATGGTAGAGGAGCATACTTAAAAAAAGATGCTGAAGTATTTGCTAAAGCTAAAAAAACAAAAACACTTGATAGAGCTTTAGAATGCTCAGTACCTGATAGTTTATATGAATCACTATTTGATTTAGTAAAATAAAGAAAAGAGGTGTTATTTATGATGAGTGTTTTAGAATACTCTGAAGACATGAATAAAACTGTTAGTGAAATACTAAAGAAATGTAAAGAACTTGGTATTGATGCATATGAAGAAGAAGATATGCTAGATGATGAAGCTATTACAGAACTTGATAGTGCTTTCGCTAATGATAACAGCTATGATGATAACGATGAAAATTTAGAAGAGTTAGAAGTTGTAGTAGATAACAAAGTTGTAAATAATGATAATGTTATTTCTAAACAAAAATTAAAAAAGAAAACTGATAATCAAAATATTAAAAAATCTGTTAAAAGTGATTTTGCTAACAAGAAAAAAGAAATGTACAAGAATAAAGAAAAACTTACTTCTAATAAAGTACAAGTTAGTGAAAATGTTGTTATTTATAAAAATAATATGACAGTTACAGATTTTGCAAATGCTCTAGGTGTAAATCCAACTGAAATAGTTAAGAAGTTATTTACACTTGGTATAATGGCAAATGTAAACAATAGTATTAGTTTTGAAAATGCTGAAATTCTTGCTATTGATTATGGTAAAGAATTAAAAAGTGAAGAAACTACTAATGTAGTAAATTTTGAAAAACTAGAAATAGTTGATGATCCTAAAGATCTACAACCAAGACCTCCAGTGGTAACTATTATGGGTCACGTAGATCATGGTAAAACAACACTTCTTGATACAATTAAAAATACTAGCGTAGCTGCTGGCGAAGCTGGTGGTATTACACAAGCTATTAATGCATATCAAGTAAATTATGAAGGTAAACTAATTACATTTATTGACACTCCTGGACATGCTGCATTTACAGAAATGCGTGCAAGAGGTGCAGGAATCACTGATATCGTAATTATTATTGTTGCAGCAGATGATGGTGTAATGCCTCAAACTAAAGAAGCAATTGACCATGCTAAAGCTGCTAAAGTACCTATTTTAGTTGCAATAAATAAAATTGATAAACCAGATGCTAATCCGGATAAAGTTCTTCAAGAACTTGCTGAATATGGATTAACTCCAGATACTTGGGGTGGAGATACAATTGTAACTAAGATATCTGCTAAAAACGGAACAGGTATTCCAGAACTACTTGAAAATATCTTACTAGTTGCTGAAATGGAAGATTACAAAGCAAATCCAAATAGATATGCAGCAGGAACTGTTATTGAAGCTAGACTTGATAAAGCTTTAGGACCAGTAGTAAGTATATTAGTTCAAAATGGAACATTAAGACTTGGAGATCCTGTAGTAGTAGGACATGCAGTAGGTAAAGTTCGTACATTAAAAAATGATAAAGGACAAGACTTAACAGAAGCATTCCCATCTATGCCAGTTGAAATAACTGGACTTAATGAAACACCAACTCCAGGTGATGCATTCATGGCTTTTGAATCAGAAAAAGAAGCTAAAAAGATTGCAGAACAAAGAAAGATTCAAGCAAGAGAAGCTGCAAACGCTCCAAAACAAGCTGTAAGTTTAGATGATTTATTTAATTCTATTAAAGAAGGAAATAAAGAAATCAATGTAATTATTAAAGCTGATGTTAATGGTAGTGCAGAAGCTGTAAAAAATTCTCTTGAAAGAATAGAAGTTGAAGATGTTAAAGTTAATGTTATTAGAAGTACAGTAGGAGCAATTACTGAAAGTGATATCGTTCTTGCTAAAGCTAGTAACGCTATTATAATTGGATTTAATGTAAGACCTAATAATACATTAAAAGATAAAGCTAAAGAAGCAGGTATTGAAATTAGACTTTACGACATTATTTACAAAGTTGTAGAAGAAATGGAAGCTGCTATGAAAGGTATGTTAGATCCAGTATTTGAAGAAAAAATTCTTGGTACTGCAGAAGTAAGACAACTATTTAAGTTCTCTAAAGTTGGTACTATTGCAGGATCATATGTAGTAGATGGAAATATTAAAAGAGATTCTAAAGCTAGAGTTATTCGTGAAGGTGTAGTAGTATTTGATGGAAATATTGGTTCACTTCAAAGAGAAAAAGACTCAGTTAAAGAAGTTAAAAAAGGACTTGAATGTGGTATTACAGTGGAAAACTATAGTGACATTAAAGTCGGAGATGTAATCGAATCATATGAGATGGTAGAGGTTAAAAGATAAGAAGTCCAAGCGACTTCTTTTTATTTACTTTTTTATAGTAAAAGAGTATAATGTTAATAGAATAGGTGGTGCTATAATGCAAGAAGTAAATTTCGATATAATAGCAAAAGGATATAGATATAAATTTAGTCCAGATCAAGAAAATAATACATTCCACTTTTTAGTAGAATATGAAAAAGGACAAGTTTATGAAAGTGAAATGCCATTTATTGTTGATGGTAAAGTAAATCCTCTTGTAGATCAGTTTGTAGATATCGTTGAACAAAGAAAAATTGAAGACGCTAAACTTGCTGAAAATAAAGAACAAGTAGCATCACAAGAAGAAAATGTAATAGATGGTACTTATAGAGTTATAGATGAACCTACTCCAGTACAAGTAGTTCCAGCTGACATGGAAGAAGAATCAAAAGAGGAATCATCATTTGAAGGTGAACCAGCAAATGAAGAGCCAAAATCAGAAGAACCTGATAATATAAGTGATAATTTAGAAGTAACTATTACACCTAGTCAAATAGATGATTTAGTCGATAGTTTAAAGACTCTTACTCAAAAAGAACGTTCTGAATTTATGATGTCTTCTGAATACTTAGTTGGAATAAGTGGACTTGAAGTTGCACGAAAAGAATATAATGCAAAATATAACGAATATATAACTGCAAAAGAAAATAATACAGCTACTCCAGAGATGGATGAAGAATTTGATAAAATGAGCATGGACTTCATGCAAAGAAGTAGAGATTTCAATGAGTGGGCTTATAAAGATGGATTAAGCAATTTTGTTGATAATATTGAGAATAAACCTGTATCACTTAAGGCTTTAGAAGAAGAAATTGCAAATAAATTTAATGAAATTGCAGTAAATGGAAAAGTTAATTTAAATACTAAAGATGGTAATGTTAAAGCATTTAGTCTTGAAGATTTAGGTACATGGACTGAAAGAAGATTTTTCTTAATTTCATTATTACAAACAAAATCAATTCTTGAAGTATCTAAAAATGTTGAAAGAGCAAAAGCTGAAAAAGATAATAATGAATATAAATTAACTGAAGAACAACAAAAAGAAGTTGATGAAGCAAATAAGATAAGACTACATGAAAGAGTACTAAATATGTACAATGGTCTTAAAGGTACTAAGGAAAGAGTTGTTAAAAGATTAGCTAGTGTATTTGGTGAAAAGGAAGTAAGTGAAGAATTTGATAGAGTTCAAGCTGAGAAAGAAAAAGAAGTAACTAAAGAAGCTTCAAAAGAAGAAGTAGAACAAGCTAACTTTAAAATGGCAGATGGTAGTCTTGCTAAAGTAAATGTAAGTAAAGTTGAATATGTTCCAATGGCAGATCAACTTGCTGATATAAGTAGAAGAATTAATTCTTTAATTAAAAGTGATTTAACAGATGATGAATTAAACGCTGAACTAATGAAAATTGCTAATACTGAGCATTTATCACTTGGAACAGTAAGTAAGTTATCTCAAATTGCTAAAGATACTACTGAAAAAACAGAACTTGCTGAAAGAGTAAGTAAGAAATTAAATGGTAGAAAAATAATTCCACTATCTAAATCTGGTAATACTAAGATGGAAATAGAAGATGCTTATTTAAGTGACCTTAATAAGACTAAAGAAAAAGCTATGGTAGAAGCAAATGGACTTGTTATTCCAGAACTTGTTTCTGAATGGCAAGAAATGGTAAATAATAATCCATCAGATGCTTATCTATATAATGAAGCTCTAAATGTTATGCGTTTAGCAAACAATGGAGAATCTCCAAGAAAAATAAGAAAATATATTGATAAGTTACATAACGCATCACTATATGGTAATACTATTGTTAAAGCAGTAGAAAAATTCTCACCATATGGAAAAGAAGTAGCAAAAGGATGCCGTAAGTATCTTGTAGACAAACCTGAAAGATTTTTAGGATTTGTACTATACAAAAAATCATTTACTAAATTAACAATTAATGGTAGAGACTATAATGAAGTAGAAAGACTAAAACAAATTAAAGAAGAAATTGCTAGACTTACAAATGAAGTAAATGAAGAAGTAAATACTTCTGAATATACTGAAGGACGTCATATGTAAAAAGGGATTTATTCCCTTTTTTATTTTGTTTAAATTTGTTATAATACTTATAGAGGTGAAAACAATGAGTATTAAAATAGATCGCATTGCAAGTAATTTAGTAAAAGAAATTAGTTACATATTAATGACTGAAGTAAAAGATCCAGATGTTAAATTTGTTACAGTTACTGATTGTAAAGTAACTAATGATTTATCTTATGCTAAAGTATATGTTACAATGCTTAACCATGAATTTAAAAAAGAAACAATGGATGCACTTAATAATGCAGCCGGATTTATAAGACATGAACTTAAAGAAAGAGTAGATATAAGAAATATACCTGAACTTGAATTCGTATTTGATGAATCAATTGAATATGGTCAAAATATTGAAAAAATAATTGATAAGATTCATGAAGAAGAAAATAACTAATTATTTACAATTAGTTATGTTTATGATAAACTACTAAAAAGTTGGTGATATTATGAATAAAATTACTTTTTATTCAGATGGACTAGATAAATATAGAGAAGTTTATAAAGCTATTACTCCTAGAGTATACGAACCTTTTAAGATAGAAAAAGAAAAAAAAGAATATCCTAAGGTTGAAGAAGTATCTAGTAGTAGTAACAATCCAAGAAAAAAAGATGAACCAACTCCTTATGATATTTATAAAAGAATGAAAAGTGAAAGTGCTTTACATCCTATAAATATTAAAGAAGGTAAATCAAAATAATAATTTAATAGTGATAAATATTTTTAGTTAATATTTAGTAATTAGAAAACTAGTGGTTGATGAAAACTAGTCAAGAATATTAATGAAGTTACATATTTTGAATTAAATCGTTTACTGCGTTAAAGTTTGAGTGCATAGTTTCTATGAAGTAAGGTGGTACCGCGATTATTCGTCCTTATATTTGTAGAAACTTTTTTATTTAAAAGGAGATGTTATAATGGAATTAAATAGTTATATTGACCATACAAACTTAAAGAAAGATTCAGTACCAGAGGATATTGAAAAATTATGTGAAGAAGCAATTAAATATCACTTTGCTTCAGTATGTGTATATCCTTATTATGTAAAAGCAGTAGCTGATTATCTTAAAGGAACTAATGTAGAAGTATGTACAGTAGTAGGTTTTCCTAATGGTATGAATACTACTAATACAAAGGTATATGAGGCTATTGAAGCAGTAGATAATGGTGCTACTGAAATTGATATGGTAATTAATATTGGTGCTTTAAAAGCTGGAGAATATGATTATGTTAAAAATGAAATTGAAGAAGTAAGAGATTCAATAGGTGGGAAAACTTTAAAAGTTATTATTGAAACATGTTTACTAACTGATGAAGAAATTATTAAGATGACTGAAATATGTAATGATACATTTGTTAATTTTATTAAAACATCTACTGGTTTTGATAAAGAAGGAGCAACTGTTCATGCAGTAGAACTTATTAATAAACATAAAAATGAAGTACTTGAAATAAAAGCATCAGGTGGTATCAGAGATATTAAAACTTGTGAAGCATTAATTAATGCTGGTGCAACTAGAATTGGTACTAGTAGTGGTGTTAAATTAATGACAGTAAGTGATGAGTGTGACTGTGATGATGCATGTAAATGCGGGAAAAAATGCAAATGTCATGAGGAATAATTATGTTAAATGAAGTATATAAACGTAATATAGAATTAGATCAAATATTTAATGACAACTATAGTTCTGATACTGATGTATTTAAAAGTAACTGTATAGAACTTTTAGTAGAACTTGGTGAGTTTATTAATGAGACCAAGTGCTTTAAATATTGGAGTACTAAAAAACCTAATAAAGAAATGGTACTTGAAGAATATGCTGATGTCATTACAATGATTTTATATTTTGCTAATCTAAATAGAATGGATATAATAAATTATAAAATAACAAGTACTAATAAAGATTTATTAGAGTTAATAAATGAAACATATAACTTATGTACGAATTTAATGAATAATATGACAGAAGACTTAGTAGGAAAGATTCTTACTAATGCTTTACAAATAGCCTATTTATTAGATTTAAAAGAAGAAGAAATAATAGAAGCTATAAAACATAAACATGAAATAGTTTATGAAAGATTAAATAGTGATTATTAGGAGGAAATAATATGAAATGTTTTGAAGATTTAGTATGGAGAGGACTTATTAAAGATATTAGTAGTCCTGAATTAGAAAATAAATTAAATAATGAAAGCTTAACTTTCTATATAGGAACTGATCCAACTGCAGATTCTATGCATATTGGTCATTTCTCGAGTTTCTTAATTGCTACAAGACTTGCTAAATATGGTCATAAACCAGTACTTTTAGTAGGTGGAGCAACAGGTTTAATAGGAGATCCTAAACCAAGTCAAGAAAGACAAATGATAACTAAAGAAGAAGTTAATAAAAATGTAGAAGGATTAACTAAACAAGCTAAAAAAATCTTTGGTTTTGAGGTAGTAAATAACTATGATTGGATTAAAGATATTGGTACAATTGATTTCTTAAGAGACTATGGTAAATATATAAATGTTAACTATATGCTTGATAAAGATATTATTAGTAGAAGATTAGAAACTGGTATTACTTTCTGCGAATTTGCATATACTTTATTACAAGGTCTAGACTTCGTTCATTTAAATGAAACAAAAGGTGTTACTTTACAAGTAGCAGGATCAGATCAGTGGGGTAACATTACTACTGGTATAGAACTAGCTAGAAAGATGAAAAATACTGAACTTTTTGGTATGACTATGCCTTTAGTACTTGATGCTAATGGAGTAAAATTTGGTAAAACTGAAGGTAATGCTTTATGGCTTGATAAAGATAAAACTTCATCATATGAGTTATATCAGTACTTAATTAATACAGATGATAAATGTGTTATTGATTATTTAAAGAAATTAACATTCTTAACTAAAGAAGAAATAGAATCTTTAGAAAAAGAACATTTTGAAGCACCAGAAAGAAGAATTGCTCAAAAAGCTTTAGCTAAAGAAGTAATTACTTTCTTACATGGTGAAGAAGAATTTGATAAAGCAATTAAAATATCTGAATCATTATTTAGTGGTAATGTAAAAGAATTATCTTTATCAGAAATTGAACAAGGATTTAAAGATGTTCCTACATTTGAAATAGAAGAAAATGTTTCTTTAATAGATGTACTTACTAATAATGGTATTACTTCATCTAGAAGAGAAGCTAGAGAGTTCTTACAAGCCGGTTCTATTACTTTAAATGGTGATAAAGTTAGTGATGAAAATATGCCTATTACTAAAGATTTAGCTATTGAAGGAAAAGTAATTGTTTTAAGACGTGGTAAGAAGAAAAATTATATTTTAAAACTAAAATAAACTATTAACTATGTTAATAGTTTTTTTGTTTATGGGTATAACTAAAAGTGATAGTTGATATTTGGTTTTTTTATAGACATTTTATTTTGGTTGCTTTATAATAGAAGTCAATTTAGTGAGGAGGAATCAGCATGAAATTAAACTTACCTGTGATACTACTAAAAATTGTTGTGCTTCCTCATAATGAACTTAAATTTGAGATAGATGGAGCATTTAGTCAAAGTATTATAGATAATGCAATGTTATTTCATGATAATAAAATCCTTTTAATCAGTCAGATAGATCCTTTAGAAGAAGCACCTTCTATAAGTGATCTACCTAGAATAGGTGTAATTGCTAAAATAACTCATAAGATGGAATTACCTAACGGGAAAATAAGGTTAGTTCTACAGACAAAAGCAAGAGCACGTGTATTTGAATATTTAAATCAAAGTAGAGCAGGTTTATTTGAAGCTATCGTATCTGAACTTGCACCTACACCTCTTTCAGAAAACGATAATGCACTTCTTTGTAAGAAGTTAATGAGAGATGTAGAAGATTACATTAATAAAGTACCTTACATAAGTAATAGTTTTATTAATGAAATTAGTAAAATGAAATCACTTGGTGATATGACAGATGTTATTGTTCAAAATTTACCAGTTGATTTAAAAAGATTATTTGCATATCTATCTGAAATAGATCCAGCTATGCGTATGCAAATGATTTTAGAAGACATCTATAAAGAAATTGAAATGGTTAATATTGAGCATGAACTTGATAATAAAGTACAAAATGAATTAGAAGATGCTCAAAGAGAATATATTTTAAAACAAAAAATAAAATATATGAAAGAGGAACTAGGAGAAGTTTCTTTAAAAGAAGAAGAAGTAAAAGAGTTAAACGATAAGAAAGATAAACTAACTTTACCTAAAAATATAAAAGAAAAATTAGAAAAAGAAATAAAAAGGTATGAATCTCTTCCAGCTACATCACCAGAAATTAGTATGACTAGTTCATATATTAACTGGCTTTTAGATTTACCTTGGAAGAAACAAACAAAAGATAATAAAGATTTAAAGAAAGCAAGAAAAATACTTGATGAATCACATTTTGGTTTAGAAGAAGTAAAAGAAAGAATAATAGAGTATTTAGCAGTAAGAGAAGTAACTAATAGTCTAAATAGTCCTGTTATTTGTTTAATAGGTCCTCCTGGAGTAGGTAAAACTAGTCTTGCATCATCTATAGCAAAAGCTATGAATAGAAAGTTTATAAAAGTTTCTGTGGGTGGTGTACATGATGAAGCAGAAATAAGAGGACATAGAAGAACTTACTTAGGATCATGTCCAGGTAAAATAATAGCTGGTATGAAAAAAGCCGGATGTATTAATCCAGTATTCTTAATAGATGAAATAGATAAATTATCTTCAGATATTAAAGGAGACCCAGCAAGTGCTCTTTTAGAAGTACTAGATCCTGAACAAAATAAACATTTTAATGATAATTATATAGAAGAAGATTATGATTTATCACATGTTGTATTTATTGCAACTGCAAATAAAGAAGAAGATATACCAGAACCTCTAAGAGATAGATTAGAAATTATTAGATTATCTGGATATACTGAATATGAAAAATTAGATATTGCTAAGAAATATTTACTACCAAGAATATTTGAAAGTCATGCAGCAAAACCAGGTTCTATTAACTTTAATGAAGATACTATTTATAGTATTATTAAAAGTTATACAAGAGAAGCAGGTGTACGTGAATTATATAGACAATTAGCTAAAGTAGTAAGAAAAATAGTAACATCTATAGTAAAAGAAAAAATAAAAGTATCTAAATTAAATATTACTAATGATAATTTAAGTAAGTATTTAGGCTCTCCTAAATATACATTTAGTGAAAACTCTTATGATGGAGTAGGAGTAGTAAATGGACTTGCTTATACTTCTTATGGCGGAGATATAATTAAAATAGAAGTATCTCACTTTAAAGGAACAGGTAAGTTAATCCTTACTGGATCCCTAGGAGACGTAATGAAAGAATCAGCAAGTATTGCTACTACTTATATTAAAGCAAATGCAAGTACATTTGGTATTAATATAGAAGATATTAATAATAGTGATATTCACATACATGTTCCAGAAGGAGCAGTACCTAAAGATGGTCCAAGTGCTGGAATAGCACTAACAACTGCTTTAATAAGTGAATTTACTAATCTTAAAGTAGATAATACTACTGCTTTTACAGGAGAAATTACTTTAAGAGGAGTAGTACTAAAAATAGGTGGATTAAAAGAAAAATGTATGGGAGCACACCGCTCTAATATAAAGAAAATATTTATTCCATCAAGTAATCTAAATGATTTAGAAAAGATTCCAGAAGAAATTAAAAAAGACATTGAATTTATTACTGTGGATAACTATTTAGAAGTATTTAATAATATAAAAAAGAAAACAACTAAAAAGAAAAAGTAATTTTTCTTAAAGTTGTTTTTTTGTGTATGTTATGTTAATATTAATAATAGAAAAATAAAATAGGTGCATGTATATGAAAAACAAGCTAAACAATAAAGGAATGGTAATATCTGGAGTATTGTATTCAATACTTATTCTTTTTGTTGCGCTTGTTTTTGGCGTTTTAGCACTTCTATCATCATCTAATTATACATTTGCAAAAGTTAAAACTGATGTATTAAAAGAGTTAAACGGTTCTTCATCAGATTTTTGTTATGAATTTGATTATTCAACTGGAACAATATTAAATTACTACGGAGAAATTAATGGCTGTGGTAATAAAGTGGTAATACCAGAAACAATAGATGGAGTACCAGTACAAACCATTTCATCAGGTGCATTCTATAATAAAGGTATTGAAAGAGTAGATTTAAGTAATGCAATTATGCTTAAAACTATTGAAGGAGGTACTACTTCTTCAGAAGGAGCCTTTGCAAATAATAAAATAAAGTATCTTACATTTGGAGATAACAGTTTTTTAGAAGAAATTGGCGCATATGCATTCTACAATAATCAAATATCAGGTGAACTTGTTTTATCAGGTATTACTACACTTAGAAAAATATCTCAGGATGCTTTTGCTAAAAATAAATTATCATCAGTAGATTTTTCAGGATTAAAAATTCTTGAAGTAATAGATGATATGGCATTCTATGGAAATAGTTTAAACGGAATATTATCATTTGATGATACAACTAAACTTGAAAGAATAGGAATAGGTGCCTTTGCAGGTAATAATATAAGTGATGTAGAGACAACTGGTTTATCTAAACTTGAATTAATAGATAATTATGCATTCCATGGAAATGTACTTGAAACATTTGATTTTACAAAATTATTAGAATTAAAAGAAATAGGTAGAAGTGCTTTTTCATATAATCAATTACAAGTAGCAGATTTTAGTAATACTAAACTTGAAACAATAAAATATAGAGCATTTGAAAAGAATGCTTTAAAAACAGTAAGATTTCCTCAAACTATCATTTCAGTAGGAGATCATGCTTTCTATGATAATGTTATTGAAGGACATCTTGACTTATCAATGGTTCAAACTAATTTAGGTGGAAATTATATATTTGATAAAAATAAAATATCTTCATTTACATTTGGTGGAACATATATAAATGTAGGCATGCTTGCTAGAAATAATCTAACAAGTATAACAAGTGATAACTTTTTAAAAACGACAATTAGTGTAGGTGCAGGAGGATTCTTTAATAATACTAATCTTACGACAGTAGATTTATCATTTGTAACTCAAGAGTTAACAATAGGACAAGGTGCTTTTGCAAGAGGTAATATTTCAAATCTATCTTTTCCACATACAAAGAAACCTTTAACAATAAATACATCTGCATTTGCTCGAAATAACTTAAGTGGAGTAATTGATTTATCATATTCAGATTACTTATATGTAGGTGTGTATGCATTTAGAGATAATAATTTAACAGGTGTTACACTTCCTGATGACCCAAAACAACTATCTTTATTACAAGGTTGTTTTACTGGTAATCAGTTTGTAGGTGACAACGCTTTTATACTTGATTCAACTGGTAAGAAATTAATGTCTTATGCTGGTGAAGGTGGAGATGTAACTATTCCAGAAGGCATTGAATCATTAGAAGGATCTAGTTTATCACATGCAGGTATTACTTCAATACATTTTCCTTCTACTTTAAAAACAATTGGTATTGCAGCTCTTTCTAATAATCCAATAGAAGGAAAACTTGATTTTTCAACAGCTCCTCATTTACAAACAATATCTTCATATGCTTTAAGTGTTTATGTTACACCTGATGTACAGGAAGATACAAAAAATGTTGAAAAATGTATTTTATTTAATTCAACCGATAGTTCTGATCACTCTAAATATTTAGGTGATTTATCATGTAAGCAAGTTGATAAGTATGCATTTAATTACGCACAATACACTAATGCTGGAAATGATACAATAACATCTATAGATTTTACAGGGCTTACTGAACTTACTTTAATAGACGGTAATGCATTTTATCTTTTATTTGCTAATGAAGAATTAATAGGTACAAACACTTTAACTTCTTTAAATAAAATTGGTAATAATGCTTTTAGAGAAAATAGAGCTTTAAAAAGAGGTATTGATTTTAGTGGAAGTCCTGGATTAAAAACAATGGGTAGCTATACATTTCAAGGTGTCCGTGGATATACAGGAATAGTCGATTTATCAAATACTCAGTTAACTAATGTACCAGATAATTTTTTATCAACACCTGATAGCTATCTTTCAAGTATTGAAGAAGTTAGACTTCCAGATTCATTGATTCAAATATCTCAAAGAGCTTTTTATAGAGGTGGAGTTAAAAAGATAACTTTTCCAACCAGTTTATCTTCAATAGGAACAAAAGCATTTCAAAATTCTGATTTTGGTGATGGTTTTGAACTTAATAGTAATATTAAAAGTATAGGATCAAATGCCTTCCAGAGTTCAAATATTACTGGCGAACTTGTTATACCAAGTAAGGTTACTACACTTGCTGATTCTTCTTTTTATGGTAATAAGATATCAGGTACTTTAAAAATCCCAGCATCTGTTAAAACAATCGGAGGACATGCTTTTGGAAATAATAAAATACAGACTATAGATTTATCAGAATCTACAATGACCTTAATAGAAAATTTAGCTTTTAATTCTAATTCATCATTAAAAAATATTATTTGGAATGATAAGATAAAGAGTATTGGAAGATATGCATTTTCTAATGGAACGTATACAACTTTAACAATTCCTGCTAATGTAGAGGAAATTGGTACAAATGCTTTTGTTAATTCCTCAACTTTAAAAACAGTTGTTATTGAAGGCGATGATACTCATCCTGTGGATAGATTTAATAATAGATGGAACGATATAGGATTTAATAGTGCTCCTAAACCTGAATTTGGATATAATTCTTATACTGTTGAAACTGATAAAGTGAATCTATATGATTCAACTGTTAATGTTCGAAGATTATATTTTGATACTGAAGGATATTATAGATTAGAGACTTGGGGTGCTCAAGGTGGATCATATAGTGCTACTTACCGAGGTGGCTATGGTGGATATGCAGCTGGAACAATATATGTTCCTGCTGGTACATATATATATTTGTTTGTAGGTACACAACCAAAAGGATATACATCTGTTGCTGATAGATATGAACACGATAATCCTGGTGGATTTAATGGTGGAGGTAGTAGTTTAACTGGTGTTAGTGGAAACTGCGATTTATGTACAACATATGCTCTAGGTGGTGGAGGCGCTACTGACTTTAGAATTGCTCAGGATATGCATTCCCGTATTGTTGTTGCAGGTGGAGGATCTGGATCTAGTAATAAAACTATTGGATATGCAGCAGGTGGTCTTACTTCATCAGGATATGATTCAACAGTTGTTGCAACCCAAACTAAAGCTGGTCAGCAAGGTAGTTTTGGTTATGGTGGTAATAGTCCTGGACAAGCATATCAATTCGTTTTTGCTCCCGGTGGTGGCGGCGGCTGGTACGGTGGCGGTTCAAGTAAGACCGTTAAAAATACTAAAGCTAATTCTGGTGATGACAAATATATGAGATTGACCGGCGGAGGTTCTTCATATGTTTATAGCGAAGAAAGCGCTAAAGATTATCCAACTGATGGAGTTATTCCTAGTAGTAGTTATTACGCTACAAATGTTGTAATATATGGTGGAAATGAAATAGATACTAATGGAGATCCACTTGGCAATATAGGTGATGGGCATGCTAGAGTTACATATTTAGGAACTACTTTAGTAGTACCAACTACACCTGATGATATAATTGAACCTTAAAAAATACTGATTACTCAGTATTTTTTTAATTCATTGAAATTTACTTATACTTATGATAAGATATATTATAGTAGAGTAGAATAAGAAGGTGAAACAATGAAAAGATTATTTAAGAATGAAAAAGGTATGGCTATATCAGGTATTTTATATTCAATCCTTATTTTATTTTTGGTCTTAGTTTTTGGTATTTTAGCTCTTTTATCTTCTACTAGATATACTTTTGAAAAAGTTAAAAAGGATGTACTTGATGATTTAAATGCTACTAGTTCAGACTTCTGTTATGAATTTGATTATGCATCAGGTACTATTATGAATTATTATAGTGAACTTAATGGTTGCGGTAGTAAAATAGTTGTTCCGGAAGAAATAGATGGCGTTCCTGTTCAAAGTATTGCCGCAGGTGCATTTAATAATAAAGGTCTTGAACTTGTAGACTTTAGTAATGCTTCAAGACTTAGATATATTAAAGGTGGTATATCTGACAAAGAAGGAGCATTTGCTAATAATAAAATTGCTACTTTAATATTTGGTGATGATAATTATATAGAAGAAATAGGTAACTATGCTTTTTATAGTAATAAACTTACTAATAATTTAAATTTATCTGGTTTATCTATTTTAAATAGAATAGGTATTAATGCTTTTGGTAAGAATACAATTAAGAGTGTTGATTTAACTGATTTAATACTTCTTAAAGAAATAGATGATATGGCATTCTATAATAATAAATTAACTACACTTGATTTTTCAGATAGTGTTAAACTTGAAAGAATAGGTGTTGGTACATTTGCTAATAACTTAATTACTGAAGTTAATACAACTGGATTATCTAGATTAAAAACAATTGATAATTATGCCTTCCACGGTACTAATGTTATTGATGATTTTGATTTTACTAAACTTACTAGTCTTGAAGAAATAGGAAGAAGTGCTTTTTCTTATAATAGTTTAAGGACAGTAGATTTAAGTAAATCTAAAGTTACTACTATTAAATATCGTGCTTTTGAAAAGAACTCAACACTTGAAACTGTTAAGTTCCCAACAACACTTGAAAAGGTAGGTGACTGGGCTTTTTATGATTGTTCTATAAAAGGTACAATAGATTTATCAATGATTACTTCTAATATTGGTGGAAAATATGTATTTGATAAGAACAAAATATCAAATGTTTATTATGGAGGTACTACTCTTCCTGTAGGAATATTTGGTAGAAACAGTGTTGTATCTTTATCATCAGTAAATTTACCACATGTTACTACTATTAATATGGGTGCATTTTATAATAATAGAACTCTTACTACAGTAGACTTTAGTGATTTAGCAATTACTAAATTTGATCAAGGTGCTTTTGCTCAGTGTGGTATTACTTCACTAAAACTAAAGCTTGATAGTTCAATGCCAGAAATTAGTATTTCAACTGCTGCATTTGAAGACAATCAAATTCCTGGAATTTTAGATTTTTCTAATTTAACTAAAAAGCTTTCAATTGGAAATTTTACATTTAAGAAAAATAAACTTACTAAGATAATTCTTCCAAAAACTTATTCATTAGGTGAAGGACCTTTTGTTAATAATAATTTACAAGGCGATGAACAGTTTATAAAAAATGGTACAAAACTTGTATCATATGCTGGTTCTGGTGGAGAAGTTACTATTCCGGAAGGAATTACAGAACTAAATACCTCAAGTATGTCAGGGGCAGGAATTACAAAAATAAATTTTGCTTCTACAATAACAAAAATTCACAGTTTTGCTCTTGGTAATAATCCTATTGAAGGAACACTTGATTTGTCACCAATGAAACAACTTAGTTATATAGGTGACTATATGCTTGGCGGAGAAAAAGTTCCTTTAGTACAGAATGATAAGAATGCAAAAGAAAAATGTATTACTTATGATGCAAATAATGATAGTGCAGATAAAACTAAGTATTTAGAAGATTTAACATGTAATCAAGTTGATACTTATACATATAATTTTAATGCTTATTCTTATCCGGTAAATTCAACTATTACTGCAATTGATTTTACTGGACTTACTGAACTTGAAACTATTAAAAATTATGCATTCCAAAAACTTACTGGTAATAAAGAGTTAATTGGTACAAATACTTTAACCTCTTTAAAATCAGTTGAGTATGGAGCATTTGATGGAAATACTTCGCTTGAAAAAGGAATTGATTTTAGTGGTAGTCAAGGACTAATAGCTCTTGGTGAACTTTGCTTTAGAAATGCAAATTATAAAGATGTTGTAGATTTATCTAATACTAAGATAACATCTATTCCAAGTAATTTTATGAATACTTCATCAGGCACTAAAATGGCTATTAAAGAAGTTAAACTTCCTAGTGGTGTAAAAACAATTGGTTCTAGTGCATTCTCAAATGGTGGAGTTAAAAAGATTAATTTGCCTGAGGCTCTTACAACTATTAAAACTTATGCATTCTATGATGCTGATTTTACTGAAGGACTAACTATACCTTCAAATGTAACTACAATAGATGAATATGCTTTTAATAATAGTAACATTAATTCCGAACTTGTTCTTCCTGATAAAATAAAAACAATTGGTAGAGCTGCATTCTATAATTGTGGTATAAAGGGTACATTAAAAATACCTAATAGTTTGACTACGCTAGGTCTTAATGCATTTAGCAATAATAATATAGAAATAATTGATTTATCAGATAGTGTACTTGAAACTATTCCAGAAGGAGCATTTAAGGGTAATGAGAAGGCAAACAAAATAATACTTAATAATAACGTTAAAGAAATAGGGCAGTATGCTTTCTATACCTTAAGAAGTTTAAAAAGTGTAATACTTCCAAAATCACTTGCTAAAATTGATAATTATGGTTTTGGTGAATCAGGTATTACTAACGTTACTGTTGAATATAATGATGTTAATAAAATTGATAGATTTAATAGTGTATGGAATCAAGTAGGATTTGGAAAAGCTGCTATGCCTGCTTATGGATATAGTACATATACACTTAATATGGATGAAACTAATGTATTTGATTCACATACTCCAGTAACACAAGTATTAATAACTAAGACTGGTTACTATAAGCTTGAAGCATATGGCGCTCAAGGTGGATCATATAGTTCATCTCGTCAAGGTGGATATGGTGGATATGCATCTGGTACATTTAGATTACCATCTGGTACATATTTATATGTTTTTGTTGGTACTCAGCCTATTACTAATGCATCAACTAGTACAAACAAGACTTATGCCGGAGGCTTTAATGGTGGAGGAGCCGGTATGAGAGGTGATTATACTTCATATAATGTCTTTACTGATGCCTTAGGTGGTGGAGGTGCTACTGATTTTAGAATTGGTACATCTCAGTCACTTGGTTCAAGAATTGTTGTTGCAGGTGGAGGTTCTGGAGCTAGTAACAAAGTTTCTGGTTGTGGTGCTGAAGAAGTATCCGATCTTGATGAAAGCAAGCAAAAACGATGTGAAAAAGCTTATGCTGCTACAATAAGTTCTGCTGGAACAAGCGGAGGATTTGGATATGGTGGTAGTACTCGTGGTTACTCATATTACTCTATTCTTGCTCCTGGAGGCGGCGGAGGCTGGTACGGCGGAGGTACTGGTGAAAGTCCTGCTGATTATTCATCAAATCTTTCTAATACTTATAAACAAGTATATAGAACTGGTGGAGGATCTAACTATGTATATGAAGAAAGTACTGCTCAGTACTGTGATGCTGCTCCTATAGCATGTCAGCTTAATGATAATTATTATGCTGTTAGTGGTAGCGTCTTAAAACAAGGTGGAGGGATTAAAGATCCTGATACTGGAGACATCTCTGGTAATAGAGGAGATGGATATGCTAAAATGACGTTTATAGGAACAGAACTTCCTTAATAAATAAAAGTATATAAAGGTATTTTATATACTTTTTTTATGTTTTATTATATAATATAATATGATAAATAATATGGGAGTGATAGTATGGCTGGATTAAAATTACCTGGTAAAAAAGGAATGACTTCTAATAAAAAAGTATTACCTTTTTTAAATCCTAAAATGATATATATTCCTCTTTATGATTCTAATGAAATATTAGTTAAAGAAGGGGATAATGTTTTTAAAGGAGAGATTATTGCCTATAAAGGTGGTAATTTTAAACTTCCTATTTTTTCTAGTGTTAGTGGAAAAGTAACTGGATTTACTGATATGTTGACTACTAAAGGACATTCAAGAACAGTTATTATAGAAAATAATGGTCTAGAAAAAATAAAAGCTAAACCAACTATTAGAAAAGATTTAAGTAAAATTACTAAGGAAGATTTTATTTCTATTATAAAAAATGCCGGTATTATAGGTATGGGTGGAGCTGGATTTCCTACATATGCTAAATATGATACTGAATCTAAAATAAATACTTTAATAATAAATGCTGCTGAATGTGAACCATATATAACAGCAGACTATGTACTTATTAAAGAAAAGATAGAAGATATTTTAGAAACAATTGATGCTATTTTGGAAATAAATAATATTAAAGAAGCAGTAATAGCTATAAAATCTAAACATAAATCTTTAATAAATAAAGTACAAGAATATATGGGAAGTTATCTTAAAATAAGAATAGCTTTACTACCAGATAAATATCCTATGGGATGGGAAAGAACCTTAATAAAAGAAGTTACTGGTTTAACATATGATAAACTTCCTATTGAAAAAGGTATTGTTGTAAATAATATATCAACAATATATGCTATATCAGGAGCACTTAAGTTTGATAAACCACTTATTGAAAGAATAGTTACTTTTACAGGAGATGGCTTAAATAAACCTAAGAATGTACTTGTTAAAGTAGGTACTAAAGTAACAGATGTATTTGAAGAACTTGGTATAAAGAAAGATGCACTTGTTATAGCAGGTGGTCCTATGATGGGTAAAGTAGTAGATGACTCACTTGTAGTAACACCTGATTTAAATAATGTACTTGTATTTAAAAAATACAAAGAATGTAAAGATGTTAACTGTTTGAGATGCGGTAAATGTGCAAATGTATGTCCTGCATATTTAGTACCAGTTATGATTAAAGATAATATTGATAATGTAGAAAAATTAAAAGAGTTACATCCAGAAAAATGTATTGGATGCGGATTATGTTCTTATGTATGTCCATCTAAAATTAATGTAAGAGATTATATTGATAAAGCAAAACAAATTCTTAAAGAAAGGAAGTAGATTATGGGACCATTTATTAAATCTAAAAATAGTACTGCAAGAATGATGATAAATGTAGTAATAGCACTTATTCCGATAATATTATTCTCATTTTATAAAAATGGTGTAGTACTATTCTTAAATGGATATACTTCTTTCTTAGGAATGTTTTATCCACTTCTATTTATTTTAGTTGGAGCATTTTCTTCATTTACTTTTGAAATAGTATATGAATTATTATTTGTTAAAAGTGAAGAAAAACTAATTGATGTAATAAGAGGTACTTATGCTTTTATGCCAGGACTATTCTTATCACTAGTACTTCCTATTAATACACCAATTTATTTAGTAGTACTAGGAGCATTCTTTGCTACTATCGTAGGTAAAATGATATTTGGTGGATTTGGTAATAATATATTTAATCCGGCTTTAATAGGAGCGTTATTTATTTTATCTGCATACTCACTTGTTATTACAAATAATGGTGGATACTTAAATAAGATGGAAATAGATACTATTAGTAGTGCTACTCCATTATCAAATTATAGTGTTATAGAAGGAATAGGAACTTATGATGAAGTTGTTAAACCTTACGGTGGATTACAAAACTTATTTCTAGGATTTATTCCTGGATCAGTAGGTGAAACTAGTTCACTTTTATGTATAATTGCATTTATCTTTTTAACTGCAACTGAGACTATTAAATGGAGAATTACTGCTAGTTATGTATCAGTAGTATTTATTATTTCTTTAATAATTGGATTATTTAGTGGTACTGTAACATGGTTCCCATTATTCCAGTTATTAACAGGAGGACTACTATTTGGAGCAGTATTTATGGCTACTGATCCAGTAACAAGTCCAGTTACAAAAGTAGGACAAGTTCTATATGGAATAGGATTAGGTATTATTACTGTTGCATGTAGATTCTTAACTAATTATCCAGAAGGAGTATTAACTAGTATTCTTACTATGAATATGTTTGTATTTATTCTAGATAAAATAGGAGTTAAATCTAAACTTGATTTTAAAAAATGTATTACTCCTTTTATAGTAATGTTAATCTTTATGGTAGTAGTAACACTTACTTCATATAATAAACTTACTAAGGTAGATTTAACTGATCCTAATTATGAAATACTAAGTACTTCTAAAGTAGGGTCTAAAGTAACATATATTGTTACTGAAAAAGGATATTCTAGTTTAATTAAGTTATCTATTACTATAGATAATGGTAAAGTAGTAGAAGGAAAACTTCTAGATCAAAATGATTCATTCTTCCAAAGAGTAATAGATGCTGATTTTATAAATACTCTAGTATCTTCAAATAATATAAAAGATGTTGATACAGTAAGTGGTGCTACTATATCATCAACTGCTGTAAAAAAAGCCTTTATTAATACAGTAAACGACTATAATAATGAAGGTTATAAGAAGTATATGGGTAAAGAAGTTAAAGAAGAAAAGGATTTTGTAATAAATTCTAAAAAAGAAGAAAATGATAAAACTATTTATAATGTAACTGTAAAAAGTTTTGGTGGTACTATGAATTTAGATATTACTTATTCTAAAAAGATTACTGATATTATAATAGGTGATCATACTGATAACTATATATTTAAATTAACAGAAGCAGACTTTATAAATACTGTTATTAATAATCAAGATAATCTTGATATAGATACAGTAAGTGGTGCTACTATATCAAGTAAAGCTGTTTTAAATGCTGTAAAAGGTGTACTTATAGAAACAGGTGATATAAATGAAGGATAAGTTAAAAAGTATTCTTGTTTTAACTATTACTGGTTTTATATGTTCAGTACTTTTATATCTAGCATTTACTTATATAGGAGGTAATCTATGAAAACTATATTAAATGGTATTATTAAAGAAAATCCTATATTTGTTTTAACATTAGGACTATGTTCATCACTTGCTATTACAGATACAGTAGAGCATGCTTATTTAATGGGACTATGTGTTACAGTAGTACTTATCTTTTCAAACTTTATTGTTTCTTTAATTAGAAAATTAGTACCTGAGAATGTAAGAATACCTACATATATACTTATTATTGGTACATTTGTAACAATACTTGAAATAGTACTTGATAGATATGTACCTGCTTTATATAAATCATTAAGTATATATTTACCTTTAATAGTTGTTAATTGTATTATTTTAGGAAGAGCTCTTACAGTAGCTTCTAAGAGTAATCCGGGTATTAGTATACTTGATGGTATAGGAGTAGGACTAGGTTATACTTTATCTATTAGTGTTATAGCACTAATTAGAGAAATCTTAGGAAGTAACAGTATTACTTTAATGAATGATATATCTTCTTTAACAGGATATATTGCTGTATATAAGAATATTATTCCTGGAAGTATAATTCCTTTTAGTATATTAAAAGAACCATCTGGAGCATTCCTTACATTAGGACTTCTAATGGCTTTAATAAACAAAATAAAAGGAGGTAAACATGAATCTAATTAGTATATTTTTATCTGGTTTTTTAACTAGTAATGTAGTACTTAATAAATTTCTTGGTATATGTCCTTTTATGGGTCAAAGTAAAAAAGAAAAGAATGCTTTATATATGGGAGTATCAGTACTTTTAGTTATTACTTTATCAAGTATTATTACTTTCTTAATATATAACTATATATTAGTTCCTAGTAAGACAGAATATTTAAAGACAATTATGTTTATACTAGTAATAGCATTCTTAGTACAACTACTTGAATTAATATTAAAGAAACACTTTCATAAAGTATATAAAGCACTTGGTTTATACTTACCACTTATTACTACTAACTGCGCAGTACTTGGTGTTGCACTTCTTAATATTAGTAGTGGTTATAACTTTATGGAAATGCTTATTTATAGTGTAGCTTCTAGTTTAGGTTTTACCTTTGTAATGTATTTATTCTCTACAATTAGAGAATATCTTGATACTAAAAAGTTAGGTAGTTTTAGTGGGACTCCAATAGCACTTGTAGTTGCTGCTATAATGGCCTTAATATTTGGAAGGTTTACAAGCTAATGGGATACTTATTAATAGTAGTTTTATTTACACTTGTAATAATTTTAACAAGAAAGAATAGTTCTTCTTGTAAAGACTGCTCTTCTTGTAAAATATGTTTTAAAGGTGATAAAAAATGATAGGAATATTAATTATTACTGTAACTGCACTTGTTGCTGGAATCGTACTTTCTTTCTTTAGTGTATCTAGTGAAGATTTAACTAGTGAAATAGAGAAGAGACTACCTGGTTTAAACTGCGGAGCATGTGGTTTTGCAGGATGTAAGGGTATGTCTGAAGAAATAGTAAATAATCCAGAAGCATATAAAAAATGCCGCCTATTAAGAAAAGAAAAACTAGAAGAATTTGAAAAATATATGAGAGAAAAAGGACTTATTAAATAGGTCCTTTTTGAGTGTAAATATCTAGTGTAAATTGAAAGAATTATTCTTGTATAAAAAATAGAGTTGTTATATAATAGAAGACAATTACATTAAATATTCGATTTTTAAAAAATTGTATTATTTATGTGATAAATATGTTAAAATGAAGATGGTGATAAGAATGGATGAATTAAAAGTTTCTTATGATGCAATTAGTGAAAATAATAACTTATCAGCGGAATTAAAAGACTGTTTTAAAGAGTTAGTTACTATTTTCAATAAGACTTTTAGTGGTGTCAGCTTATCAAACTTTAACGAAAGAATAAAAGGGTTAGAAATTAAAAGGGGAAACAAATATATTACAAAAGAAGCATGTGAATATAATCCAAAAGAGAATGTATTATATTTAAATGAACAATTACTTAAAAAAGCAGATGCTAAACATGAATTAATGTTTGCTCTTCTAACAATTATTTCGGCCGATGAAAACTTTTATGGGTTTGGTAATGACGAAAAATTAACTGTGTTCAATGTTGGTGTTACAGAAATGATTACTAATTTATTAGTTGGAAATGATGGTGAAGAAGATGAGTAAAAGAAGACAAGATGCAATGCATTATGTAAATTTAATTTGTGGAGGAGCAGGAATATCTCCTGACGACTTAGTAGAAGCATATTTTGATCATGCTGGTGATGCACTTCTTTCAGAATGTTTAAAGAATGCTGATAAGCCTGAAAACCTAGTAGATTTATTTGTACTAGCTGGATATGATATTACAAGAGAAGATCCATCTGCAAAATCATCTTTTGATACAATTCAAGGAAAAATAACTTCAAATTTCTGTAATGAAGAAAATATTGAATTTTTTGAATCTAATGTAATTAATAAAGATTTAGATGAAAATGGTAATATAGTTGATTTTACTAAAGCAAAAGAAATAATAGAAACAAAGAAAAATGAAGCTTCTTTAGGATTCTCTAAAGCAGCATAGAAGGATGTGGGTTATGGACGCCTATAAGAAATTAGCGGATTTAATATTCCCAGATATAAAATTAACAATTGAAGATTATGAAAATAAATATCCTAAAAGAGATTTACCTGAAGGAGCAATTGTAACAAGATATGCACCAAGTCCAACTGGATTTATTCATATTGGAGCACTTCTTGCAAGTTTTACTGAAAGAACATTTGCTAAACAATCAGATGGGGTATTTTATTTACGTATAGAGGATACTGATACTAAAAGAACAATTGATAATGGTATTACTACTATTATTGAAGGTTTAAAAGAGTTTGGTGTTACATTTGATGAAGGACCAGTTAGTGAAACAGAAGAATCTGGTGAGTACGGGCCTTATATTCAAAGTAATAGAAGAGAAATATATCATACTTTTATTAAACACTTAATCGCTGAAGGAAAAGCATATCCATGCTTTTGCTCAGAAGAAGAACTTGAAGAATTAAGAGAGTATCAAACTAAAAAGAAAATGCGTATAGGTTACTATGGAAAGAGTGCTAAATGTAGATATTTATCTCCAGAAGAAGCAATTGAAAGAATTGAAGCAGGAGAAAAATATGTAATTAGATTTAAATCTCCAGGTAACTTTGAAAATAAAAAAAAATTTAATGATGTTATAAGAGGTACTGTTGAAATGCCTGAAAATGACCTTGATATAGTTATTATGAAAGGTGATGGGCTTCCAACATATCACTTTGCACATTTAGTAGATGATCATTTAATGAGATCAACTCATATCATTCGTGGGGATGAATGGTTACCTTCACTTCCAATACATGTTCAATTATTTGAAGCATTTGGATTTGAATTACCAAAATACTGTCATATTTCTCCACTTATGAAAAATGATAATGGAGCAGTAAGAAAATTATCTAAGAGAAAAGATCCAGAATGTGCTATGAGTTATTATCATGAACTTGGAGTACCTAATGAAGCTGTTAAACTTTATTTAGCAACTATTTGTAATACTAACTTTGAAGAGTGGTACTTACAAAATAGAGATAAAGATGTAATGGACTTTAAGTTTGAATTTGATAAGATGAATACTAGTGGAGCATTATTTGATTTAGATAAATTAATGAATATATCTAAAACTTATATTAGTTCTTTAAAAGCTAGTGATTTATATGAAAGAGCATGTAAATATTTTGAAGAATATGATAAAGACTTCTACGAATTATTTACAAGAGATGCTAAGTATTCTACTGAAATACTTAATATTGAAAGAGAAACTGCTAAACCTCGTAAGGATTTAGGATGTTATGGAGATATTAAGAAAGAGTTCTGGTTTATGTATGATGAATTATTTAATGTTCCAGAAGCAGAATATGAATTTAAAAATATTACTGATAAAGAAGAAATTAAAAAGATTTTAAATACATATATTGATAATTATTATGATCCATGTGATGATAATGAAGTTTGGTTTAATAAGATGAAAGAACTTTGTGATGAATTAGGATATGCTTCTAATATGAAAGAATATAAAGCTAATCCAGAAAACTTTAAAGGTAATGTAGCAGATGTATCTATGGTACTAAGAGTTGCATTAACATCTAAATCAATGACACCAGATTTACATGAACTTATGAGAATACTTGGTGTAGATAGAATTAAATCAAGATTTAATTTCTTTAATTAAAAATAACTGCAATTATTTGCAGTTTTTTGATATAATAAATATGTAATATAAAGTATTGATATTATAACCAAATATGTTATAATATCTCTAGTTGCGATGAAGAGAAGTAGTAGTAAATATAATACTTAGAGAGAACTTGTGGATGGTGAAAACAAGGAAGTAGGAGTTTATGAATTCGTCTTGGAGCGTTATAAAAGAAAATTTATAACGGTGGTGCGTTATAGCCATTAAGATAGTTATCCACAGGATAACTATGAATTAAGGTGGTACCACGTTCAAATCACGTCCTTATAGGATGTGATTTTTTTGTTTATAAGGAGGAAAATTATGGAAGAATTATTAAAGTCTCTTGAAGAAAAAGTTAAAAATGTTAAAAACATGAATGAACTTAATGATATTAAAGCAGAATACTTAGGTAAGAAAGGATCTATTAGTGCATTATCTAGTAATATGGCTAATCTTTCTATAGAAGAAAAGAAAGAATATGGAATGAAACTTAATGAAATTAAGACTAAAGCTAATGACTTACTTGAAAGTAAAAGAGTAGAATTTGAAAATGCTATATTAAATGAAAAACTTTCTAAAGAAGCTATTGATATATCACTTCCTGCTACTAAAGTTGTGGCAGGTGCACCTAATATTCTAGAAAAAGTTATTGAAGAAGTAGAAGATCTATTTATGTCTATGGGATATGACGTAGTAGACGGACCTGAAGTAGAAGAAGATAGATTTAACTTTGAACTTTTAAATATTCCAAAGGGACATGCAGCAAGAGATGCTCAAGATACATTCTATTTAAAAGATGATGAATTACTTCTTAGAAGTCAAACATCTGGAGTACAAGCAAGAGTTATGCTTGAACATAGAGGTGAAGAACCAATAAGAATGATTTGTCCAGGTAAAACATATCGTAGAGATGATGATGATGCTACACATTCACATCAATTTATGCAAATAGAAGGTTTACTTGTTGATACAGTTGATATTTCACTATGTGATTTAAAAGGAACATTTGAAGTTGCTGCAAAAAAACTATTTGGTGAAGATACTACAACAAGATTTAGACCAAGTTATTATCAATTCACAGAACCATCAGTAGAAATGGATATTTCATGTTTTAACTGTAAAGGTAAAGGATGTAATATCTGTAAACAAACTGGATGGATTACAGTGGGTGGAGCTGGAATGGTTCATCCTAATGTACTAAATATGTGTGGATATGATGCTAAAAAATGGCATGGATTTGCATTCGGATTTGGTGCTGAAAGACTTGCAATGCTTAAATATGGTGTTAATGACTTAAGAGCATTTTATAATGTTGACTTAAGAGAAGTTAAGAATTTTGATAGAAGGGAGGAAAACTAGGATGATAAGTTTAAATTGGATTAAAGATTATGTTAATTTAGATGGTGAAGATTTAAAAGAACTTGCTGTTAAAATAACAAAAGCTGGTTTAAATATTGAAGATGTTATTACTAATCATATAGATAACTTAGTTATTGGTGAAGTAGTAGAGTGCAAAGATCATCCAGATTCTGACCATCTACATGTTTGTAAAGTTAATACTGGTAAAGAAGTAACTCAAATTGTTTGTGGTGCTTCTAACGTAAGAGAAGGTATTAAAGTTATAGTTGCTCTTCCAGGAGCAGTACTTCCAGGTAATTTTGAAATTAAAGCAGGAAAAATTCGTGGTGAAGAATCTAATGGTATGATTTGTGCTTTATTTGAACTTGGACTTGAAGAAAAAACTGAAGAAAATTATGCTAAAGGAATTGAAGAACTTCCAAGTGACGCTCCAGTAGGAGAAGATCCACTAGCATATTTAGGGCTTGATGATACTCTTTATGATTTAGATTATCATAAGAGAAGAAATAATGATGTTTACTATCATATAGGTTTTGCTTATGAAGTAGGAACTATTCTTGGTAAAGAAGTTAAACTTCCAGAAGCAAAATATACTGAAATAAATGATGATGTTAATAATCATGTTAAACTAACAGTTGAAACAGATAAATGTCCATTCTACTTAGGTAAAATGGTTAAAAATGTTAAGATAGGTGAATCTCCAGAGTGGATTAAGAAAAGAATTACTGCTGCTGGTATGAGACCAATTAATAATGTAGTAGATATTTCTAACTTTGTTATGTTAGAGTACTGCCAGCCAACTCACTTCTTTGATGCAGATAAACTAGGAAAAGAAGTACTAGTTAGAAATGCTAAAGAAGGAGAAACTATTACTACTTTAGATGGTAAAGAAAGAAATTTAATTGAAAAAGATATCGTAATTACCGATGGAAATAAACCAACATGTATAGCTGGTGTTATGGGAGGAGAAAATACTGAAGTAGATGAAAATACTAAAAATATTTTTATTGAATCTGCTATTTTCGATTCTGTATCAATTAGAAATACAGCTAATAGATTACAACTTAAAAGTGAAGCATCTATTAGATATGGTAAAGGTTTAAATTATGAATATACAGAGGCTGCTATTAATAGATGCTGCGCTCTTCTTGAAAAATATGCAGGAGGAGAAGTATGCTCTGGAGTAGTAAAACATGATAAAGTTGATAAAACTCCAAAAGTAGTAGAATTTACTTCTAACGATATTAATAAAGTACTTGGTATAACTATTACTGATGAAGATGTTAAAACTGAGTTAAAGAGATTAGATTTTGAATACAAATATGATAATAATAAATTTATTGTAACTATTCCAAATAGAAGACTTGATATTGAACCTAATATTGCTGATATGGCAGAAGAAATAGGTCGTCTATATGGATACCATAATCTAGTATCAACACTTCCAACTGTTAAAACTAGACGTGGTACATATGTAGGAAACGTTAAAATAAGAAAAGAAATCTCTAGAAGACTAAGAAGTTTAGGTTTAAATGAAGTTAAAACTTATACTTTAGTAAGTCCAGAAATGGCTAAATTATTTAAATATGATGAAAAAGAAAATGCCTTATTACCAAATCCAATGAGTATGGATAAATCAGTAGTAAGAACAACTTTAATTCCATCACTAGTAGGAACATATGAATATAATAAATCTAGAAAAGTAAATGATATTCTTTTATATGAAATAGCAAATACTTATGATAAAGAATATAAAGAAGATACTAAAGTAGCAATGCTACTTAAAGGTAATTATATTACTAATAACTGGCAAGGATCTATTAAAGTAGATTTCTATATTGTTAAAGGTATTATTGAAAACTTACTTGATTACTTAGGATTTAAAAATAGATATTCTTATAGACAAGATAATTTACCAGAAATACATCCAGGTATGTCTGCAACTATCTTAATTGATAGAGAACCAGTAGGTATGTTTGGTAGAGTTCATCCTTCATATAAGAAAGATGATATCTTTGTAGTAGAACTTTCTATGACTAAGTTATATGAAAAACAAGTTAAACCATTAAAATATAAAGAAGCTAATAAATATCCAGAAATATCTAAAGACGTTGCATTCGTTGTAAAGAAAGATGTATCTGCATCTACACTTATTGATCAAATAAGAAGATCAGGCGGAAGACTTCTTACTGATATCGATGTATTCGATGTTTATGTAGGAGAAAATGTAGGGGAAGATGAAAAATCATTAGCATTTAATTTGAAATTTGCTGATCCTACAAGAACACTTACTGAAGAAGAAGTAATGAATGTATTTAATAAGATTATTTCTGAAGTAGAATCTAAATTAGATGCAAAATTAAGAGGATAATAATTCCTCTTTTTTTGTTACAAAAAAAATAGAACCTAAGTTCTATTTTTCATTTTTCCAATCTTCATATTCCTTTAAAATCTGTTTACCAGCTTCTTCAATTATTTCATTTAACTCTGGTTTATTATTTATTTGAATATAATCTAATTCTATATCTTTATCAATATCTTCAGTAACAAGACCATATCTATAAAGATCTCCTAAATCTGAATAGACATATTCTTTAGCATTTCTTATAAGTTTTCCCTTATTGTTATGATTTGGTAGATATGTTATTTTTTCATCTTTATTATTTATCTTATTTCCATATAAACGAAAACCTTGTTCATCAAGTTTATCAAATAAATCTTTAAATTCTTCGGTAATACATACGTCTGCAAAATTTGGATCCTTTTTATATGCCATTCTATATACTTTTGTTAGAAAAGCTAAGAAAGTATTCTTTTTCATATCTTTTTCAATATCTAATCTTATTATATTTCCTAAATTAGCTAATAAGGCGTTTTTAGCAGTATCTAAGGCATATTTTTCTGCTCCGCTTAAATCTAGATCTTTTGTTGTATATGTTATATCTACTTCATTATTTGTACTTTTATCTTTTTTTATAGCTACCATGTTTTTATTACATGAAGTAACTCCTTTAAAAGATACTAATTCGTTATTGTAGAATCCACTATCTGTTGTCATACGACCTGCAAATGTTATTTTACGTCTTAAAATAGTTATTTTTGCATCTTTTAGATTTCTACATATTGTTCTTATAGTATTAACTATTTCATGTTCATTTTCTTTATTATCTAATATTTGTGTTATATATAAATCAAGATAATTTATTGTTTCATTAAACTCTGGATTTAATTCTTCGTTATATTCGATTGTTATATCGTGTTTCCCTGCCATTGTATCTATATTTTTATATTCTATTTTTTCCATTCGCGTACTCTCCTTTGTTAGTTTTATATTATATCTTATTTTATATGCTTATTCAAGAAAAAAATTTTTTAGTTGTCTCCATTTGTACACAAACTAGGAGTATTTTTAGATATAATTTAGAAATAAATATCCTTATTTTAAAGATAAAACTAGTTTTAGGAGTTATTTATTAGGTTAGAATTAGTCTTACTTATAAGATAGGTCATTTTTTAAGAAAAGGTGAATTTGGAAAATGAGTAAAAATGAGTTTTTTGGTAGATGGTCTTATTTAGACATATTAATAGCGATTTTTAAAATGCCTTATTTTTCAATGTTTTAGAAAGGTTAAAAACTGAAGTATTAAAAATGTATATTTAATGTATGATTTACACATATTTGTAAACCATTGAAAATAAAGGGAAAACTCTAAATACAGGTGTAATATACGTGTAAATCATATATGTTAGTTAAACCTTGAAAAAAAAGCGTTTATATACTATAATTATCATGTAATATAAATGTTTTTAGGGGAGTATAGAAATGAACAAAATTGAAATTTTTAATGAAACAGAAGAAGAGATAAAAGAACTAGATGATGTTAGAAGAGTTATTGATATAGCTATTAAACATCAGAAGCTAGATAACTTAGAATTTAATATCATTATTGTTGATAATGAATATATTCATAAAATAAATAGAGAATATAGAGGTATTGATAGACCTACTGATGTAATTAGTTTTGCACTAGAAGATAATAAAGACTTTGTAGAAGTAGATCATAGAGTACTTGGAGATATTTATATCTCTATAGATAAAGCTAGAAGCCAAGCTTAAGAATATGGACATAGTTTTAAAAGAGAAATATGTTTCTTAGCAGTGCATGGATTCTTACATCTTTTAGGTTATGACCATGTTAATAGTAAAGAAGAAGAAAAAGTAATGTTTGGATTACAAGAGGAGATTTTAAATGAAGCAGATATCAAGAAATAAAGATAACGGTAATGCTATAGAAAGATATGGTAAAAGTTTTTGCCATGCTTTATCTGGACTTTGGTATGCAATTAAATGTGAGCATAATATGATTATTATTTTACTTGCTACTATAGTTGTTACTGCAGCAGGTGTTTATTTTAAAATTAGTACTGGTGAATGGTTATTTTGTTTAACTATGATTGGTATGGTATCCGCAACAGAAATGATTAATACATCAATAGAAGCAGTTGTAGATTTAGTTACTACTGAGTATCATCCGCTTGCTAAAATAGCAAAAGATACAGCTAGTACTGCAACACTACTATTTAGTTTTACGGCACTAATAGGTGCACTTATAATCTTTATTCCAAAGATTATGAATTTGTTTTAGGAGGATTTATGAAAGATAGATTAATGGAAATTGCAAAGAATGCTTATACTCCTTATTCACAATTTAGAGTAGCAGCACTTCTTATTATGAAAGATGGGAAAGAGTTTCAAGGCGTTAATGTAGAAAATGCATCATATGGTGCTGGAATATGTGCAGAAAGATCTGCTATTGTTTCAGCAGTAAGTGCTGGTTACACAAAAGGTGATTTTAAAGAATTACATGTACTTTGCGCAGATAGTGAAAGAGTTAGTACTTGCTGCTTTATTTGTAGACAAGTTATTACTGAATTCTTTGATAAAGATGCAAAAGTATATTGTTATGATAAATATGGAAATAGTGAAGAATATACTGTTAGTGAGTTATGTCCATTTCCATTTGATGAGAGTGATTTAAATGCGTAGTGGTTTTGTTAGTTTAATAGGTAGACCTAATGTAGGTAAATCAACTTTGCTAAATAGTATAGTTGGTAAAAAAGTAGCAATTACTTCTAATAAACCACAAACAACTAGAAACATTATTCAAGGTATTTATAACGATGACGATTCACAAATAGTATTTGTGGATACTCCTGGTATACATAAACCTAACCATAAACTAGGTACATACTTAAATAAACAAGCATATTATTCTATAGATGATGTAGATATTATTTTAGTACTTGTTGATGTTAGTATGAAACTGGGTGGGGGAGATAAATTCGTTATTGATAGAATTAAAGATGTTAATAAACCAGTAATACTTATACTAAATAAAATTGATAAGATTAAAAAAGAAGATTTACTTGGAATAATAGATGAATATAAAGAACTATATAATTTTAAAGAAATTATTCCAGTATCTGCTTTAACAAAAGATAATGTTAATGAAGTAGTAAAAGTATTAAAACAGTATTTACCAGATTCAGTCCAGTTCTATGATAAGAATGATATTACTAATAAATCAATGGAATTTTTAGTAGGAGAAATTATTCGTGAAAAAGTATTTGAACTTACTGAAGATGAAGTACCACATTCTATAACATGTTATATAGAAAATGTAGAAAAGAATAAAAATAGATATTTCTTAAATGGTGTAATTGTAGTAGACCGTGATTCTCTAAAAAGAATTATAATTGGTAAACAAGGACAAATGATTAAAGAAATAGGAGTAAGAGCACGTAAAGATATAGAAGAGTTACTTGGTAAAAAAGTATATCTTGAGTTATACGTTAAAACAATTAAAAAGTGGAGAGATAAAGAAAGTACTTTAGCAGAATTTGGATTTACAGATTTTGATAAATAGGTGAAATATGAGAGAAGTTATAGTAGGAAAAACATACAAACATTTTAAAGGACATATTGTTAAAGTATTATGTATTGCTAAAAATACAGAAACTTTAGAAAAAGAAGTAGTATATCAACATCTAGGATCAAGTGATATATGGGCAAGACCATATGATATGTTTAACTCACTAGTAGATAAAAATAAGTATCCAGATGTAACTCAGAAATACCGTTTTGAAGAAATAGATGAATGAGATAGAAGGTATCATTGTTAGTGAGACTTCTTATGGTGAAACTAGCAAGATAATAAATGTTTTAACAAGGGACCATGGCATTATAGGAATAATGTGTAAGGGTGCCAAAACTGTTAAAAGTAAACTTCGTAGTGTTACTTTAAAATTAACTTATGGAGTATTCTATGTAACTTATAAAGAAGGGAAACTATCTATACTTACAGGAGTAGATGTAAAAGATAGTTTTAAAAATATTAAAACTGATATAGAAAAAATTAGTTATGTAAGTTATTTACTTGAACTTGCATCAGGAGTTATTAAACATGGTGAAAATGAAGAAGTATATGACTTACTAATAAGTGCTATTAAGAAAATAGATGAAGGTTTTGATCCTTTAGTTATTACAAATATAATTGAACTTAAGTATTTAGAATACTTAGGAGTAATGCCAGTACTTGACTGCTGCGCAGTATGTGGTAGTACTAAAAGTATTGCAACTCTATCTAGTTATAGAGGAGGATATGTTTGTAATAACTGTTTAAAAAATGAAAAGATTGTTAGTGAAAAAACTATTAAGTTAATAAGAATGTTCTATTATGTAGACATAGATAAAATATCTAAAATAGAAATAAGTAAACAATCTGAAATGGAAATAAATCATTTTATAACGGATTATTACGAACGTTATACTGGTTTATATTTAAAAACAAAAGATTTTATAAAAAATCTAAATAAAATAAGGTAGGTGTATTATGGAAGAATACAAAATTATTTACATATCATTTTTTTCATTAATTATTTGTCAAATAATTAAATTTATTTTTGAATCATTAAGATTTAAAAATTTAAGATGGAATAGACTTATAAATGGTGCAGGGGGTATGCCTTCAGCACATGCTTCATTTACTTTTTCACTTGTTACTTCAATAGGAATAATAGAAGGATTTAATTCAAGTATATTTGCACTAGCATTTATTATTTCTTTAATAGTATGTTATGATGCTATGGGAGTAAGATTTGAAAGTGGTAAACAAGCTGAAGTAATTAATGATATGGCAGAAGTTCTTGAAAAAGATCATAAGTTTAGAAAGTTATCTTTTGAACATTTAAAAGAACAATTAGGACATAAACCGTTTGAAGTTATAATGGGTATGATACTAGGTATTTTAGTATCAGTATTCTTTAATTTAGTAGTTTTCTAAGATAGAGCAATCTATCTTTTTTTATGATATAATTATTTTAGAATAGGAGTATGTAAGTTGAAGAATATAAGAGGATATATTATCATCTTTATATTTGGAGCACTTATTTTTAGTATAAGTGCTGTTTTTGCGTACTCATATTTTGCACAAAACATAGGTTTTTCTTCTAATGATAATGAATGGGATGCTGAAAACACTAAAGAAGCACTTGATGATTTATATACTCAAACAAAAGAATATAATAGTTTAAAATCTTATGGGATGCTTGGATTATTAAAACTTAATACAACTGTTGATGGAGCTCGTGTGATTAATCCTTTTTCTACATATCCAACTTTATATTTAAGAAGCTATACGTGTACTAATGGTACAGTAATTACATATTCTTATCAAACAAAAGAAGTAAAGGTAAGTAATTTTACTTTAGATGATGAATGTACACTTGAATTTTTAACATATTTAGAGTTTAGTGAAACTTTATCAAATTTAAATACTAGTAATAGAGCGTCATATGAGGCAGATAGTTATGATGGTGGAAATGAACCTTTAAATGCTATCAATGATAATATGGCTCAAGGTAATGATTCCAACTGGTATGGAGGAACTAAACTTCTTGTTATATTTAATACTCCTTCTATGGTTTCACAAATAGGAGTATATACAACTAATAACTGGGGATATGCTTTTACTTCGGCAACTATTTATTATTCAGAAGATGATTCATTAACTCTAAGTAGTAATTTAAATAATTTTAATAAAGTTACTGTTCAAACAGAATCTTTAAGATCTGTTGACTTTAAAGCCAAAAGAATAATGCTTACTAAGGCAAGTAATGGGGCAGTATATGAATTTGTTGCAAACGGATATAAAGGTTTATGATTGACAAACTATTTTAAAATGATATAATCAATGTATCAATGCGATGATGGCGTGGAAAACCGGAGCAATATATTAAGAGAGATTCTTCTAGAATAAGTAAGGTGGAACCGTCCTATTTGGACCCTTACAACTATTCTAGAAGTTTTTGTTTTATAGGAGGTATTTATGGAAAAGAATAATAATATTACAATGGAAGAATTAGTTAATTATTGTAAACAATATGGATTTGTATTTCAGGGAAGTGAAATATATGGTGGACTTGCTAATTCATGGGATTATGGAACATTAGGAAGAGAACTTAAAAACAATATTAAGAATGCTTGGTGGAAAAAGTTTATTCAAGAAAATGCTAATGTTAATTATAAGAATTTTGGATTAGATTCAGCTATTATCATGAATCCAGAAGTATGGGTTGCATCAGGTCATGTTGCATCATTTGCTGATCCACTTATTGATTGTAAGAAATGTAAATCAAGAGAACGTGCTGATAAACTAATTGAAGACTTTACTGGTGGCGCTGAAACTGGGGATGGATGGTCTAATGAAAAATTAGAAACATTTATCAAAGATAACAATGTTAAATGTCCAAAAT
>JAEEGJ010002937.1_pt1 | contig 73106 bp, 52 predicted proteins | sample 8958761 | NCBI WGS metagenome assembly JAEEGJ01 (sample SAMN16246546, study PRJNA631951) | gut metagenome | biome: gut microbiome; feature: rumen; material: RS-attached | host: Bos | place: Iran: Karaj | collected 2018-10 | reverse complement strand
CGTTCTATCTTGTTTTCTCTCAGCATTATCACTCAGCTCCTTTCTCTCCTATTTTACCACATTTCATCAAAAAAAGTCCAGCTTTTTCACTGGACTTTTTCGACAGACTGTATCGGGGCAATAATGCCCCGATATTTTTATGGACGTTTATTATCTTTTTAGGTATTTATTAATATATCATATATCATATAGACCAATTTTAAGGTAATTTTAAGAAATCACATTTACTATGAAAAAAGAATCGTATTGTAAATAGCAATTGTTTTTAAATTTGTATTTTTGTTAATGCAATTCAATTTGAATATGTCTAAAAATTGCTATTTTCTCTATAATTTGCGGTGTTCTTCTTGTGTCCAATTTTTGCTATAAATGAAAAGCTTTTGATATAATTCCATATTGCTTTTTTATTATAATAACTTAGATTTTGCACTAACGCCTAAACAGATACCTGTATTATATCATTGTCTTCTGTTTTAAGTATTTTTTATATTATAGCTCAATTCTTAAGACTATGTTATTTCGTTGTGATATAATTACTTTAACTCATAGTTTAGTTTCGATATTTTTTGAATAAATAATCGCAATTTATATTCGCTTTACAACATTTTTTAATATTAATTTACAGATATTATACAAATCTATAAAAAATAAGTGCATAAAGGAACGTGAAAAAATGATTAGAAAAAACGATGTGTATTCAGGTGAATATAGTGATACTTTAAACAGTATCATGGATCAGCAAGTGAAATATCTTGAAGAATTCAAATATTTCCTGGACATTGAATACATGTGGGCAAACAGTAAAAATAGACCTTTGCAAAAACCAGCGGTTGTTATTCTTGGTACGGGTATTCCTGAAGAACTTGTTATGGCCGCGGGTATTGAGCCATACTGGCTTATTGGTGGAAGTTTAGGATCAATAGCTTGGTCAGATGATATTGTTCCACGAGATACTGATCCTGTTAGTCGTTCAATATTAGGATATATTAATCAGCCAAAAGGCGCTTACTTTTCAAACTCACTATTTGTTATTCCTCTCACCAGTGACAGTATGAGAAAGATTGCATTTCAACTTAAATCTGATGGACGTAAAACTTGTGTTATTGATATTCCGCCTAATCGTGATGATAGTTTGGCTGAAGTTAAGTGGCAGCGTCAGATGCTTGATATGGTTGAAATTATATCAGCTCATACGAAAAGACGTGTTACTAAAGAGTCGGTTATATCGGCAGCATTAAGGGTATCAAGAGCACGTCTGGCTCTTAATCAATTTATGAATGTTTCTCGTGAACGTCCTGATATAATATCTGATACTGCACGTTTGCTTGTTCAGGACAGTTACTATAGAAACAATAATCTTGATGATTGGACATATCATCTTCAAATGCTTACTGAAGAAGTTTTAAATATGACCAAACGTTTTGTTAATGCAGGGAATAACAGATCGAATGTTATTATAATGGGGTCTCCAATTGTTTTCCCCAATTATAAGATACCTTCTCTTCTCCATGATGTGGGTCTGAATTTACTTGATACGATTGATTGCTCTGTATTGAAGAATACTCTCATTCATGATAAAATATACCTTAATGGATCCTGTGAGTGGATGATAAAGAATATAGCTTTAAGATGGTATATTAAGGATGCTTCAACGGCTTTTGTCAGAAATTATTCACTCTATGAACATGTTTCACATCTTGCTCAGACTAGGAATATAGAAGGCGTAGTGTATCATGTACTGAAAGGTCAGATAGAATACGATTTTGAACTTGAACGTTTTGAAACGCTTTTCTCTAAATACAATATTCCTGTATTCCGACTTGAAACAGATTATCAGTATCAGGATATTGAGCAACTTAGGATTCGTCTTGAGGCGTTCTCAGAAATGCTGACTCAGAACAGATATATCGAGGTGAGAAAAGTTAAATGAGATCAAGTAAACGTATTATTAGAGCTGTTATTATATGTATAGTATTTTTTGCACTTTCATATTTTGCGTTGTATCTGCCATTTTATAAATTCCCGCCTGAAAGTTATGGAACGAGTCTTAAAAAGATTTTTTCTATTGAATACATAAAAACTCTTATTCCACTTTTTATCATTGTAGGTGTTTCTTCATTGGTGATATTTTTGACAATCGTTCTACGAAATATCGTTATGAAGAAAAGAAAATGTAATATTAATAAATACAGCAGAGGCAAAGGTAGAATTCCAAAGCAAAAGATTGCTTTATTTATGATAGTTCGCTGGTCTATTATGATTATTTTTTCTTTTTTAATGATTTGGGGCGGTTTGCTATTTGGATTAAGATCTACTAATATTACACTACCGATATTCTCATGTCCTGCAAACAACGTACAGTTGACTGAAACAAGCTGCTATTTTCTTTCACATCCTAAGGATTTGTTTACAGAACTTCCTGTAAAAAGTATTATTATATTCTTTGTAAGTACTTTATTGTTTTCTATATTACTTGGAAGAGTAATGTGCGGCTTTTTATGCCCTATGGGGCTTGTCCAGGATATAATGGACAAGATACGCGGAACAACCAAAACAAAAGGAATTTCTACCAATGAGAAACTTTATTCCGCTTTTAAACCTATAAAATGGTTTATGATACTTTTGTTCTTCGGACTTGGTTTTATTGGTGGGAATTTCTGTAATTTTTGTCCGGCGATAACAGTATCTCCTATTCTAGCAGGGATTGGTGTAAGTCTTTATGTAAGCGGATTCCTTATGATATGTATTCTTATAGGAAGCTTTTTTAAGCGTAGAATATTTTGTAATATTTGCCCTCTCGGGTATCTTGTAGGTCTATTTCATAAGTTATCATTGTTCAGGATAAAAAAGGACTGTATAGCTTGTACAGAATGTGGAGCTTGCTATGAAGCTTGTCCTATGGGTATTAAAACTATCTACACTGAGAGAGATAAGGCAGACGTTACGGAAGCAAACTGCATTATGTGTGGTGAGTGTATTAAATGTTGCCCTGAAGATAACGCTCTTTCTCTTACATGTGCAGGATTTAAACTTTATGCAGCTTCAAGAAAGCATGTGATGTCGGGATACGCTTCAAAGGAAGTTAAGAGGTAGATAAATGATAACGAGTTCAAGAGATCAGGAACGTAAAGAACGACAGGATAAGCGTTTTATAAGTAAAGAGACCCAGACAACAGCAAAATACCTTCGACGTATTGAGGAATTATCAGGCGCGCCTGAAGGTATGAAAACATTTCTCGATACACTAAGGCATATCTATGTTGATATGAAAGGGATAGATATTCCGTCAAGTCAAAAGACTATAGGTACATACTGTGTAATGGTTCCACAGGAACTTATCTATGCCGCAGGAGCCGTTCCTGTAAAGCTATGCAGTGGTAATTATACAGCATTTTTTATTGGTGATGATATAACTCCGCGCGATGCATGCCCACTTGTAAAAGCAGTTGCTGGTTTTAAACATACGGGACTTATGCCTATTTACGAGAACTGCTCTATGATGATAGTACCTGTAACTTGTGACTGTAAAAAGAAAATTGCTGGAATGCTTAGCGACTACTGTAATGTTGTTACCATGCATATACCGACAACCAAAAACGATGATGACATTGATGAATACGTGATGCAGCTTTATGATATCTGTGAAAAGCTTGAATCAGTCACTGGTAATAGAATAACATATGATACTCTTTCAGGGGCTTTCTATAAAGTCGGTAGGGCACAATATGAGCTTTCTGAATTCATACGATTAAAGAAGCTGTCACCTTATCTTATTAGAGGCACTCATGCAATGACGATAATGAATGCTGCAGCATATATGCATGCTGAAGCTTGGGCTGATGCGTTAAGGAGTGTAAATTTGTCTTTAAGTCTTCGAGCCATGAAGGGGGAGAAGGTTACAAATAAAAAGCTCCCAAGGATACTGCTTACTGGTTCGCCCATAGTATTTCCAAATGTTAAGATACCTTTATTAATTGAAGAAATGGGTGGAATATTTGCTGGTGATGAGACTTGTATGGGAGAACGTGGTATGTGGGATCCGCCTGTGATCACAGATAATAGTTTTGATGGAATGATGAGGGCTCTGGCAAATCGTTCTCTTCGTCCATGTCCTTGCCCGACATTTGCAGATAACAGCCAGCGTATTTATCGTTTGAAGCAGCTAATTAAGGAAAATCAGATACAGGGTGTGATTTACCACGTCCTGAGAGGATGCCTTGTATATGATTTTGAGTATAAGCTTATAGAAGACGAGCTTGGAAAGCTTGATATACCTGTTATTCGCTTGGAAAGCGACTACAACGAAGAAGATGTTGAACAGCTTCGTATAAGAATTGAAGCATTCATTGAGCTCATAAAGCTCAAACAGCCACCAGAAAAAAGTAGTAAATCTCGCAGAGCACTTTAAGGAGAAAAGGCAATGGGAAAATATTATATAGGACTTGACGGCGGTTCCACATATCTGAAAGCTGCACTTATCGGAAATAACCAGGTCATTGATACTATGGTGCGAAATACAGGTATTGATAATGACGGTACTGCTCGTAAGCTTGTCAATGAGTTATGCGTGAATAACGGTATAACACCATCTGATATAGGATATATAATGGCAACCGGATACAGTAGAAAAGTTCTGGAGGTTGCTGATGATGATATTTCAGAGATAACCGCCCATGCATATGGTGTGCGGCTTACCGCACCGAAGGATTATCGCCCTGGTATGATAATTGATATCGGTGGTCAGGATTCTAAGATTATTTATCTTGACAGTAAATATGCTGTCAAAAATTTCAGTATGAACGACAAGTGTGCAGCTGGTACAGGAAAGTTTATGGAGGTCATTGCACAAATACTTGAAACAACAATTGATAATGTTGGACCGCTTTCGCTTGAAGCAACTAACCCTTGTGATATAAATAGTACTTGTGTTGTATTTGCACAATCAGAAGTAATCTCGCTTGTTGCAAGAAAATATGACCGTAGGGATATTCTTGCAGGTATGCATATTTCAATGGCTAGGCGTATTGTGAAGATGATGAAAAAGTCTGAAAAGGATGGAGATATACTTATGACAGGTGGAGGTTCTTTGAATATCGGACTTCACAAGGCATTTGAGGAGGAACTTATGAGAGATGTATATGTAGCGGAATATCCTCAGTTTAACGGTGCAATAGGAGCAGCTCTTATTGCTAGTGAAAGAGGATAAATATGAGTATAGCATTGCTATTTGAAAGCATGTCAGCTGCTGCTTCCATCGGAATGGGGTGCGGTACATGTTGCGGCTCGGGAATAAGTGCAGCATTATACAGTTATCTTACAACTCATACGAAAAACATCAAACAGTCTATCAGAGCTTTTCTGGATTTCTTTTTCGGAAAATTGCTTGCAGTAATACTATTGTGTAGTATAGCATCTTGTGTTGGTGGAAGTATAATAGATGATACCGGCCGCATAATGGGCGTCAAAACCGCTTTAATAGCTGATGCTGTTATGTTGACAATGGGAATATGGTTTCTTATTAGCTGGATTAGAGAAAAAAAGTGTTCAAGTAGCTGTAAGAGATGTAAAGGTTGTAAAACTGAAAATGATGATAAAATTACAGTTGATAAAAGGCACCATGCCGCTTTGATTGTCATGGGATTCGGTTATGGTATTTCTCCATGCGCACCACTCATTCTTATAACAGGTTATGCTACAACACTGCCTTTAACGTTTGCAGTTGTACTTGGCGCGTTATTTTCAATTGCTAGTACTATATCTCCCATAATTATAATAATGCTTCTTTCAGGGGTGTTGGCAAAAGGAATGAATAAGGAAATTCCACAGTATCTGACTTGGTTTAGACTTGGATGTTATATATTGATGATTATTTTATTCGCAATTGGATTTATAAAAGAAATTGTTGGTTAAAAAGCTGAATTTATTTTGACTCCCGAACCGGTATTTTATAGCGGTTTTATTGTTATATTATATAATTAATAGAGATTTTTGTAATTAATTCTTCATTACGATACAAAACATATTGACGAATGATGCTATTTCGAATATAATAGTAATGTAGTATTTATTATTGATTAATATAACTCAGCTATTTTTAAAAAATATTTGACAAAAACATTTGCTATATGCGATCATCCTGTTATGAATACATAAACTCAGTTTTGTAAACTGTTATTAGAAGATGTGAGCCGTTCTTTTGTAAATACTGCAAGTTTGCTTTTAATACTTCATTGTTCGTATTAATGCAAATAAGCTTTTCTAACTGTTTATTCTTTTGATTAAACAGATGGATACTATTTCAGTGATGGAGATTCAAAGATAATAACTCATTTACTTAATTAAATTAAGATTTCGTCTACTGAAAGTAATGATTTTCTGATAATGGTGAATTATTGATATAATCTTTCTTGAACTAATATAATATTCAGATTTGATCCGTTTAGTTTTGCGGTATTTTTAATAATAATAACTATGAAATAGCAAAATCATATCATACAGGTTTTTATTTGACAAGTTTTGACTTGCTTTTTTTAAAGTTTTATAGTATATTTTTAATAGTCAAAATATTTGGAGGGAATAATTTATGAATCAGCAAAGGAAGCCATTAGTAACTCATATTTTTACAGCGGATCCATCCGCTCATGTTTTCAACGGAAAAATTTACATTTATCCCTCTCATGATATTCCGCACAACGGAGAGGATAATGATGAGGGCGATGAGTATCGTATGGAAGATTATCACGTCCTTTCAATGGATAGTATAGAATCCACCTGTGTTGACAATGGAGAGGCTCTTCACATGAGAGATGTCAAGTGGGTCAGCAAACAGATGTGGGCGCCAGATCTCGCATATACTAACGGAAAGTATCACCTTATTTTTCCTGCACGCGATAAAAATGGTATTTTCCGTATAGGTGCCGCACATAGTGACAGTCCTATAGGTCCGTTTAAACCTGATGATAACTATCTTAAGGGTACTTGTAGTATTGATCCGTGTGTATTTGTTGACGATGACGGTACAATATACATGTTCTATGGTGGCCTTTGGGGTGGTCAGCTTGAAAAATGGAAAACAGGAAGTTTTGATCCTAACGGCAAGGAGCCGGATACTGACAAGCCTGCTCTAACCCCTTATTGTGTAGAACTAAACGGAGATTGTAATGCTTTGGCTTCCGAACCGTTCCATGTAAAGATTGTCGATGAAAACGGCAACGATATTCTTGCAGGGGATGAAGATAGACGATATTTTGAAGGTCCATGGATGCATAAATATAATAATACATATTATCTTTCATATTCAACGGGTACTACCCATTATCTTGTATATGCAACTTCTAATTCACCGACTGGTCCGTTTACATTCAGAGGTAGGCTTATGGAACCAGTGATTGGTTGGACAACACATCATTCTATTATTGAGTATGAGGGAAAGTGGTATATTTTCTATCATGATGCTGAGCTTTCGAACGGAATAAACCATAGGCGTTGTGTGAAGTTCACTGAAATTACATATGCTCCAGATGGTTCTATTATTACTATTGAACCATACAAATAAAGCATAGTGCATCATATATAAAATTTAGAGTGTATATGATTTTGACAACTCACAGTATTTGTAGTTTAATAATTAAGATATTGCCATACTGATTGAGTCAACTATTAATAGTTACTAAAAATGTATAAGTCGTCTCGTTTGAGACGGCTTTTTTATACGAATTACTTTAGCTTCAAAGTATAAATTGGACGATTATTAATTAATAATCTTATTTACTTAATTTATATAAGATAAATAGTAAAAATAATTTTGATTCTTTAGCTAATATTTGTTATATCATTGAAAATTACTCCTGTATGTGGTATAATATGAATGAGCAAAAGAAATAGTTTATCTCATATTATCGCTTTATGCAACAATGTATTCTAGACGGTGGTAGAATATCAATGTTTCAATGTTTTATACTGATGTGAAATAAGTGGCTATAACTTATTTCAATAAAATTAGCGGTCTTGTCATAGGTTTATTATCAATTGAAAAAGATCATTCATTTTGAGAAGGTGTAATAATGTATCAAAAACTAAAGAAACGATTATAAGGCTTATATTACTGTTATCGGACTAGTAATAAGCTCATTTAGGTGTTACATTATTCCTGTTAGCAGATAAAGGTGCTGATCCTTTTAATGTGATGATTCAAGGCTTATGTTTTATCGTTATTAAAACTTGAATAATTACACCGACTAATGAAATTGTGCATATGTGTATTTGTTTTTTTGATTACTCTAATTCTTTTCATTGTTGACAGACACTATGTTAAGCTTGGAACTATGGTATGTATGTTCTGTGGCGGTCCGATAATTGATTTTTTACTTGGCTGCTAGGTAACTTTGATATAGAAAATTCTGTAACACCTGTTAAAATAATTGTATTAATAATAGGGTGCGGCATTTTAGCGTTTGGAATGTCAATGGTTATAAAGTCTGAATCAGGTACGGTACCTAATGATTTAATAGCAGTAGTTATCAGCGATAAAACTAAACAGTGCTTTTCTGTTATAAAGATTGTTACAGATATCATCTTTGTAGTTACTGGTGCTCTTTTGGGCGGAAAGTTTGGAATAGGTACGATTATTTGTGCTTTACTTGTTGTTCTAATTGCAGGTATTTGTATGCCTTATTAAAAGTCTGTTGTTGATAAATTTGTTCAAAGTAGTAAATGATATGTAGTCTAATAGATTATTGAATAATTTTGCTGCAATATTTCGCTTAAATTCCAACACCATTGAAAAGCAAATATAAAATGACTATAGTTTTTTTGGAGGATCTGTATGTTAGAAAGACAAAGCATATTAAATTCATAAAGAGAAAGTGTAAAATGGGGCGTTATGGGTACTGCTGGAATTGCATTATGGGGAACAATTCCTTGAATGCAGAAAGCTAAAGGATGTGAAATTTATGCTATAGCTGGCAGAAGCCTTGAAAAAGCAGAAAAATATAAGGAAAGATTCGGATTCAAAAAAGCATATAAAGGATATGATGCTTTGCTAGCTGATCCGAAAGTTGAGGCGGTATATATCCCTTTGCCAAATGATATACACTGCGAATGGGTTATCAAGGCTTTGAAAGCGCATAAACATGTGTTATGTGAAAAGCCTATAGCCATGAATGAAGTTGAGTTGCGAAGAATGTTTGCTGCAGCGAATGATAACGATGTTATTCTTATGGAGGCTTTCGCCTATCTACATAGTCCATATATTTCTAGGCTAAAGGAGATTATTTCATCAGGTGAAATAGGAAAAATAGATTATATAGATACAGCTTTCCTTACGCAGGACTATTCAGAAGATTTCAGAATTCATAAAGAACAGGGCGGTGGAGGAATATATGACATAGGATGCTACTGTACATCTATGATACTTTCATTAATTGATTCGCCTGTGAAGTATATTAAAGCAGATGCAGAACTTGATAATACAGGAGTTGATCATATGGCATCTGTTCTTATTGGTTTTGAAGATGGTTCAAGAGCTTCATTCAATGCAGGCATGATACTTGGCACTGACTCGAGCGATAGATATGATAGGCTTTTCATTCATGGATCAAAAGGTAACATTCGCTCTGATGCCGAGTACAATGGCGAAGGTGTAATTTCTTTTGATGTAACTGTTAAAGATGCTAATGGTGAAAAAATAACACGTACTGAAAATGTTGTAGCTGCTTCAAATTACAGTATGGAAATGGAACAAATGAAACAGTGTATTTTAGGGAAGGATTTCCCACATATTTCAGAGGAATTTTCAACAAAGAATATGCGAATTCTTGACAAAATACTTGATACAGTTGGGTATAACGACTCTAAAGAGCAATTTGTTTTATCAAATGGCGTTGTGATTCCAGCAGTTGGATATGGATCTTATCTTTCTACTGAGAATGGAGGTTTTCGGACAATAATTGATGCTCTTTAAGTTGGGTATCGTTATATTGATACGGCACAGTTTTACTGTAACGAAGAACAGATTGGTGAAGCTATAGTACGTTCAGGTATTCCTAGGGATGAAGTATTCTTATGTAGCAAGGTATGGCACACAGATCTTGGCAGAGAAAAAACTCTGAAATCATTTGAAGAGTCCTGTCAAAAGCTTAAAACTGATTACCTTGATATGTATCTGGTACACTGGCCGAAAAGTTGTGCAGATGATAAAGAATGGTTTGAAAAAGTCAAGCAATCATGGGAATTAATGGAAGAATTATATGAGCAGGGGAGGGTAAAGGCGATTGGTTTATCTAATTTTCTTCCACATCATATCAAGCCCCTACTTGAAACAGCGCGTATTCGCCCTATGGTCGATCAGCTTGAACTTCATGTAGGATATATGCAGGAGTATGCACTATCTTTCCTCAAAAAAGAAGGGATACTTCCACAGGCATGGAGTCCTCTTGGAAGAGCAAAGCTCATAAATGACAAGACTGTATCGAAAATGGCTGCAAAATACAAATGTACTAATGCAGCTTTATTGTTGAGATATCTTAATCAGCGTGGCATTCCAGTTATTCCTAAATCAAAATCAAAGGAAAGAATGAAAGAAAATATTGATTTCTTAAACTTTAGAATATCAGATGATGATATGTCTTATTTATCATGCCTACCTGAAAGATGTTGGTCTGGTGAGCATCCTGATGAAGAATAGATTTAGTGCAGCTAAGAAATCTCATCGATTACAGTTTGATATTATATGTGAAAAAGCATTTTAAATTGGAGGAATTTGAATATGAAGGAGTTTTTTATAAGCAGTGATGGGATACGTCTTCATGCCAAACTCGATCGCCCTGATGATAATGTAAATGGTCCTTTATGTATACTTGTTCACGGATTTACAGGGCATATGGAGGAAGATCATATTATTACGGTTCAGAAAGCTATGAATGATGCTGGTATTTCAGTTTTGCGTGCAGAGATGTATGGTCACGGAAAAAGTGATGGAGAATTTAAAAATCATACTTTGTATAAATGGGTAACAAATGCTCTTGCAGTAGTTAATTACGCTAAAGAATATGATTTCGTTACTGATCTATATATGTGTGGACATTCGCAAGGTGGTCTGCTAACTATGTTGGTAGGTGCTATGTGTTCAGATGATATTAAAGGTATCATTCCGTTATCGCCAGCATGGATGATTCCTGAAAATGCAAGAGATGGTATCATCCTAGGCAACAAATTTGATCAAGAACATATACCTTCGAAGATTATCAGCGAAAACTGGGAGATATCGGGAGATTATATACGTACAGCACAAACTATACATGTTGAGGACTCTATTGCTAGGTTTAAAGGAAAAGTCAGGATTGTACACGGAGATGAAGATCCTATAGTTCCTTTTTCTTATGCAAAAAAAGCAGTAGGACTTTATAATGATGCTGAACTCATTCCAATACACGGTGCAGATCATTGTTTTATCGGACATTTTGATGAACTTGCTGATGCTGTAAGCTCATTTTTTAAGAATTAATTACTATTTGATAAATTTGCCAATATAATACTTGATTATTGTATGTGAGTATTGTAATAAACTATTAATCCAATATTGATTGTTTTTCCTGGATGTTACATGTCATGTCAGGATTTTAAAACATTATATTGATGTTCGGTGTTCTGATTTGAAGTATATGCTCAATTGATTTAGAAATATTTAGTATTTCTTTGATATGGTTTTATAAGACTTTTATAAAAAACCCATTATTGATGATAAAACTCTTTAAAAAGCCTTTCTTCAATAATGGGGTTTAATTTATCAATATGTCTAATAGTTACTTCAATAATATCATTCAAGAGTGAATGAACCAAGTGTAGGATTACCAGTGCCTTTAAAAGTGAACCAGATAGAATGCACGCCGTCAGGGATCATTATATTCGCAGTGTATTTTTTCCATACATTACTGTTTTCAATCTGTATTTCTCCAAGTTCTTCTCCATCCCAAGCTGTCTTTACGGCGAATGCGCCTCCACCGTAGCCACGAGTGGTAATGCTGACTTTGGTGATACCCTTGCAGTCGAAGTACTTAAAGCCAATATTAGTTCCTTCTTTGATGTTATAAATATATCCAATCTCTTCATCACCGTCTTTTCCATCCTGCATAATTCTTGGAGCATTTAAATCGCCAATATATATTTCTGGTTCTTTACCGAAGATGTTGCATGCAATATAAGCAGGATATTCGCCTCTGCCTTTGAGAGGCCCTCCGTTAAGACCACAAGAGGTGATCTCGGCCTGATTGAATCTACCATTGGCATTTAGAGTGAGTTTTTCAGCACATCCCTGTCTTGAGAACCATGTTCCATTAGTATGTCTGTGATAAAAAATATACCATTCACCGCATATCTCTATAATACTGCCGTGGTTATTAGCACCTCGATTTGTGGGCATTTCAGCGGGCTTGTAAGTATCGATATGCAGATCCGAATTGCTTACAAGAACACCGCCATATTTAAATCCATTGAGCGGATTATCACTGAAAGCATAGCAGAGTTCGTGCATAACTTCTGAAGAGTATATGAAATAGTACTTATCTTTAACCTTGCGAATTGATGATGCTTCAAAGAATGCGTGACCTTCATATTGAGTGTTTGAGCTATAACATATTCCTGGTATAATAAGCTGAGGTTCTGTGATAACTGTAAGCATATCCTTATCGAGAGTGACGACCATTGAACCAGATCGTGACTTATCCTCCTTTGGGCAGAATCCGCTGTACATATAGGTTTTATCACCTTCAGTTATAACGCCGGGATCAAACTGTGGTTCGTCTCCGTCTCTCTCTCCGAGACGTGTCCCGTCCGGATAGTGAACATATCCGTAGAATTCATATTTGCCTGCTGGTTTGTCGCATACAGCAACGGACATGACACCAACCTTGTCTAATACATAATAAAGGTAGTATCTTCCATCTGGACCAACCGTAACATCTGGAGCGTAAAGGCACATATGGCCGTCTTTGTTCATCGGATCTTCGTTTCTGGGATAGATAATACCTTCATAGCGCCAGTTGCCAAGATCATCAATAGGTGCGGACCAACACACATAGTCGCCCATACAGAATACGTACCCATTCCAGAAATCGTGAGAACCATAGATGTATACACGATCACCGAATACATATGGCTCGCCATCAGGTATATATTCCCAACTTGGTAGATAAGGATTGAATGCTTGTTTCTTGTTCATAATTATACTCCTTATTTTATTTTGTTAAGTAGAAACTTTACAAATTTATTCTGATCATTGGAAGACTTTGCACCATTACTAGTAAATAACATTTCTCCACGGTCTGTATCGGTATATGGTTTCCATTCCGGAAGTTTATTGCCATTAATGTCAAAGCCATTTGGGTCACCAAACTTGATGAAGTTAGCCCAGTAATCGCACATTTGTCTTGCCAAATCAAAATGTCTTCCTTCAAATGGCCTTGTAGATTTTGCTAGTGTTTCAAAGAAGAACCAGAGATCTACAGAGTGAAATGTTCCCGGAGCATCATTTCCTGGAATATCAGGAATGAAGCGGTAGTAGTAACAGTTAACTTGGATCTTTTTAAGGCTTTCACCAAGGAAAGCATACTTTGTACCTAATTCAGGTGATGAAACAGGTGAATAACCATATTCGGTCTTAACTCTTGCTTGCGGAAACTGAAGGAATTCGTTTGCCTCGTTTCCGAAGTACTCATATGCTTTTATTGTCAGATCATCATCATTTGATGCTTTTATATACTCTATGAATTCGTCTCCTGTATTGCCTGCCATTACGGGAACGCGTATTCTAGTGCCATTCCTGAAAGCATATAAAGGATCTTGTGTGCAGAAATGACCGTCCTGTACAATAGAAAAAAACATTTCTCCGTTGTTTCGAAGCTCAGAATATTTATTGCAGATATAGTATGGATCCAGTTTTCTTGCCTCTTCAAGTTTTTTCACTCCTAAGTAATCAAATAGCTTTTGACCTATTTTACCTGCTTGTTCTAGGCTCTTGGGCTGAAAAAAATCATTTATTGTATAAGGCGAGCCGAACATTCCACTCATTATTACAGCTCGTTCGAAATAACCTTCGTTGTCCTTACAAGCCATCTGAGACATAACACTGCCTCCACCAGCAGACTGTCCTGCTATCGTTATATTATTGGGATCTCCGCCGAAGTTAGAAATATTACGGTGAACCCATCGTAGACCAGCTTGCTGATCCAAACAACCAAAATTACACGGAGCATCTGGCTGCTCTTTAGTCAACTGCGGATGGCAGAGAAAACCAAACGCGCCTAGCCTGTAGTTAACGGTAACTACAACGATATTTCTCCTTGCAAGGCGTTCACCGTCAAATTCCATTTCGGATGTATAACCCCATTGAAAACCTCCGCCGAAGAACCATACAAGTACAGGCATACTCTCATTGGAAGACTTAGCGTTAGTCCAAATATTAAGGTAAAGACAGTCTTCACTCATTGGAATATCAGGATCTACGTGCCATTCGCGGCAATAAATATCGTCACCCAAACCTGGTGTATCCTGAACAGATATAGGAGCAAATTCAAAACATTCACGTATGCCTTGCCAGCTTTCTGCAGGCTGCGGAGCTCGCCAACGGTTCTCCCCAATAGGTGGTGCAGCAAATGGTATCCCCTTGAATGATGTTATTCTTGGGTCTGCAGCAGGCAGACCGCGGACTTGTCCGTTTTCTGTATTAGCTATTCTTAACATTTTGAAGACTCCTTTTAAAATGAACTAGTTTATATTATCCTGATATTATTCAAGTATTAATCGAAGGAAAAGCAATACTAAAGCAGGTATATTCTGAACTATAGAAATCTTTATGATGAGTGAATACATTGAATAAAACCGTATTTTAAATGGTTTCATCAAATTTCTAATAATTGCTAATTACAAAAACCTTCGTGCCTTTTATAAATATAGCACGAAGGTTTGGGTTGCACAATGACTTTTTCAACAATATTATTATATTTTATGATTTTGAAAAAATCAACATATTCCACGAATGAGGTGAAAGAATCATCGGAGTGTCGGTATCATATGGTATCACTGCATTTGGATTATCAGCGGTATTACATTGTTTCAAGTCCTTACCTGTGAGAACGGTATGTGATTGTAGACTGTATCCGTCAAAACCTGAAATTTCTAATTGACAATCATTATCAAGCGAACGATTTACAGCAAATAATGTTATTGTATCGTCATTGTCATTTAAAACAGCAATGCTTTCCAAATAAGGTACATTAAATTTTGTTGCAGTATCATATGTATCACAGTTACACTTCGTTTGCAGTGCTATGCCACGTCCGTGTACAGAACAATGAAGGAATGGGTAAAAAATAGTTTGTACCCATGTTCTTCCGCCAGTCTCTGTCATTATAGGTGCAATAACATTCACAAGCTGTGCAAGACAAGCAACCTTGACTCTGTCACAATTTTTTAGAAGCGTGATGAGAAGGGTTCCGACAACAAGAGCATCTTCAACATTATAAATATCCTCCAGGAGGGGAGGAGCAATTTGCCAACGATCAATTTTTTTGTCTTGTTCTTTACTATGAAACCAGATATTCCATTCGTCAAAGGAAAGCATAATATTCTTTTCAGAACCTTTTTCAGCTTTAATTTCATCACAGATATGGATGGTATCTTTGATAAAATTATCCATATCAATTGAGGATGCCAAATATTCTGATGAGTTCTGATCTGGATTTCCGTAGTAACTATGTAGTGAAATGTAATCAACGTGTTCATAGCATTCTCGTAATACAGTACGTTCCCATTCGCCAAAAGTCGGCATTAAAGGACCAGAGCTTCCGCAAGCAACAAGCTCAATGGATGGATCAGTAAGTTTCATAAGTTTTGCTGTTTCACAAGCCAGGCGGGCGTATTCAAGAGGTTTTTTGTAACCAATTTGCCAGTCTCCGTCCATTTCATTTCCGAGACACCAAAGTTTAATATTAAACGGTTTCTCAAATCCGTTTTGTTTTCGAAGATTCGCATAATAAGTGTCGGTGTTGAGGTTGCAGTATTCAACAAGATTTCGAGCTTCATCAGCGCCTCTTGTTCCAAGATTGACAGTCATCATAACTTCACTATTAGCGCGTTTAGTCCATTCCTGAAATTCGTCAATGCCAATCTCATTTGTTTCAATGCTGTTCCAGGCCAGTTCAAGTTTGCGAGGACGTTTTGAACGCTCACCAATACCATCTTCCCAGTTGTAACCGGAAACAAAATTTCCACCGGGATAACGAATAATTTGAATATTGAGTTGTTTAACCAATTCCAGAACATCTTGACGGAAGCCCATGTCGTCGGCTGTATTGTGAGCTGGTTCATAGATACCACCGTATACTGCTCTTCCGAGATGTTCAATAAAAGAACCAAATATTCGTGGGTCAATTCTGTCTATTGTATTATTTAAATCAATAGTGATTTTTGCTTTCATATATTATCTCCTTTGAGAATTAATGTTAATGATTTAATAAAAGGAATTTATGAATTTTTTGTTAAAATGGTTCGCTGTAAAGAGCGCATCATATTTGTAGTATACACAATTGATTTCCTTTTGTCAAGAGGAAAAAATTAAATATCAGATAATGCTGTAATACTTTTTACCTTTACACTAAATAGCTTTTTGTTAGAATCTAACCATTTTTTGCTATTATATATAAAAAACAAAGGTGGATTAATCATTTTTTGCCCTTATCACATATATTTGTTGACAACATGTGATTAATATGGTAAAATTAACAAAGACACCGAAGAGGTGCCATATCAAATTCGGTTTAACCGTTAAAGCCGGACGAAATATGGATATGAATTTTTTTAGGCATGTATCGTACGGCAAATATTCAGGAGGTAATGGTATGAAAAAAAGAAGAATCTTAGCAACACTTATGACAGCAGCAATGTTTGCTACAACACTTACAGGCTGCGGCGGCGATTCAGGTAACTCTGGTAATTCCGGTGGTTCCACAAACAACAGCGGTAACTCCAGTAGTTCGGGCAAAAAAGATAAGGATAGTGTTCAGGAAATTACCTGGATGTTCTGGGATGACCTTGATGCTACTGAGGATCTTATCTCACTTGGTTACAAGGAAACAATTGAGAGATTCAATAAGGATTACGAGGGCCAGTATCGCGTAAAGCCTATTACTACAAATCTCGAAGAATACTATAACAAGCTCAATGCTCTTGTTGCAGCAGGTGAAACTCCTGATGTATTTATTGTAAGTCCTGGCCCACAGCTTACAGACTATGTTGAACCAGGCGTAGCAGCTCCACTTGATGATTATCTAAACAAAGATGGTTGGAAGGATTCATTCACAAGTGATGCAGTATTTACACAGCAGACTTACGACGGCAAGATTTATGCTGTTCCTCTGAATACAGCTGCTGCTTGTTGTTTCTATAATACTGAGATGTTCGAGAAGGCAGGCGCTTCTGTTCCTAAAAACTGGGACGAAATGATTAAAACCTGTGACAAACTTAAGGCTGCTGGTTATACACCTGTAACTATTTCTGCTGGTACAGCTTGGTGCCTTTCAATGGTTGCTGGTTATATGTGTGAGGCTGAGGGTGTTAACCTTCCTAAGCTTGCTGACGGTTCCGCTTCATGGACAGACGGCAAGCTCGAGAATGTTTGCAATAAGCTTGTTCAGTTCTCTGATTACTTCCAGAGAACAGCAGCTGGTGATACAAACGATGTTGCAACTGCTAACTTCTATAATGAAAACGCTGCTATTCTTATTCAAGGTTCATGGGTTATCGGTCAGATCAACGGTTCAAATCCAGATTTTGAATCCAAGTGTGGTGTATTCCAGTTCCCAGGCGTTGAGAGAATTATTGCAAAATCAGACTCACTCTGCATGAGTTCATCTACTAAGAATCCTGATGGCGCTGCTGCTCTTATCAAGTATTTTACTGATGATACTGCACAGAAGTATACTGCTGAAAAAGGTGGTAAGATTCCTGTAACAAAGGTTAAGTATGATGAAAGTGTAGCTCCTAAGCAGCTCGCATACGTTATGGATGTATTCAAGAATGCTAAGGGCACATTCGGATTCTATAACGAGTCAATGCCTACAACCGAAACAGGTGCTCATTTCGATGACACAATGGTATCTGTATTCCTTGGTGATTTAAAACCAGCTGATGCAGCAAAGGATATGGAAGACTATTATAATGCTAATTGCAGAAAGTAATTTCTGATTTATTATGCGAAAAACATTTAGGGGCGTACCCTTCGCCCCTAAATTGTTTTTGCGTTTTTACCATATCGATTTTCTGAAAGGAGTTGGTCCAGGATGGACAAAATGCTTAGGAACAAGAAATCAATAGCTGTTTTCATGCTCCCTGCTTTTCTTTTGTTCACACTGGTGCTTTTTATACCGATTATTCAGTCGGTATATTATTCATTATGTGATTATAAGGGCATGACCGACCCTGTGTTTATTGGAACTGATAATTATAAAGCTTTAGCTTCCGATAAAACTTTTGGCATTGCTCTTAAAAACTCAATGTTCTTTCTCATTTACTCCTGCTTGACTCAGCTTATTATAGGTCTTATCTTTGCAGCTGTACTGACGAATATTAAAGCAGGACGAAATCTATTTAAGAACATAATCTATCTTCCATGCGTACTTTCTTCTGCGGCTCTCGGTCTGTTGTGGATGTTCATATTCAGCCCGTCACTCGGTATCAACCAGCTCCTTGAAAAAATAGGCGTTGATGAGCCTCCTCTCTGGCTGATGGATACCAAAGGCTATATTACACTTCCTATGTGGGTAATAGCTTTTGTTGCTCTTTGGCAGTATGTAGGTCAGTCAATGATGCTTTATATGGCTCAGATATCTGGTATAAGCAAGTCGCTTATGGAGGCGAGCTATATCGATGGTTGTACAAAGGTTCAGTCTTTCAGATACATAACGCTTCCATTGATAAAACCAATGGTGGCTACAGCTATGTCGCTTAACGCAATTGGCTCTCTGAAATTCTTCGATCTCGTTTACAATATGACAGAAGGTGGCCCGAATCACAAAACAGAAGTTCTTGCAACCCACCTTTATCAGCAAGGATTCAAGTATTTCAAATACGGCTATGCAAGTGCGATAGGCGTTGTGCTTCTTATACTTTGTCTGCTGATAACTCTGTTTATCAATAAGGTCGTAAAGACCGAACAGTATGAGATGTAAGGAGGTACAGTCATATGAAATCTTCAACATCATTAGGATACGAAGAAGCTACTACCTCTGGTAAAAAGCTTTCAGCAGTACAAATTCTCATATATGTATTTTTGATTTTGATTTCCATAACATATATTCTTCCTTTGTTATGGGTATTCAATGTGTCCTTTAAGACCAATAGGGAAATTTTTAGTGCTCCTTTTGCTCTTCCGAAGGATATAACATTTGATAACTATTCTTTTGCATGGACAGCAGGAAAACTTGGTATTGCAACATTTAACTCTTTCATTGTATGCGTTACCGCTTTAGTATTCAGTTCAATTTTAGGTTCTATGGCGGCATTCGGTATAGCTCGTCTACGTTGGAAGGGATCGAAGCTTGCAATGACATATTTTCTTACTGGTATGATGATACCTATTCACTGTGTACTTATTCCTCTCTTTACAAGATTTGCGAAATTTGGTCTATCAAATTCACTTTTAGGACTTATAATTCCTTATGTAACATTCTCATTACCGATAACGATTTTCATTATGACAGGCTTTTTTAAAGGCCTTCCAAATGAGCTTCTCGAATGTGCTTGTATTGAAGGTGCGAATATATTCCAGGTATTTTTCAAAATATGTCTGCCTCTTAGCAAGACCGGCCTTTTTGTAACAGGACTCATGACTTTTGTTGGCAACTGGAATGAACTTCTTCTTGCTATGGTTTTTATTTCTGATGATGCCAAAAAGACACTTCCTGTATCGTTATCAAAGTTCGTAGGACCGTATAACACGAACTATTCACAAATGTTTGCGGCTATTATTATCGCAATCATTCCTACTATAATTGTCTACTGCGCATTTTCTAATAAGATCGTTGATGGTCTGACCGCAGGTGCAGTAAAGGGCTGATAACGGTACCTATTAAAAAAGACGATTCAAGACACTTCTGTCAGATTATAGACAGAGGTGTCTTTTTGTATTATTATATATTTTCATTTCATTAAAAAATTTCTATGATTAATTTACAGTCATGTGTGCGTGAAGTAACTGACAGTAGGTAGCAACTCCTTCTTTATAATAATTGAAGTCACCAGTTACAGTTATATTTGTACCTAATAAAGGGTAATCGTCTGGATAAGAATAGTCACCATCTAAAACAAATTCAATTCCTTGAGAACAGCATGCAGTTGCGTCACTTATAAGTACAGCGAAGAACTCGCGTCCATCTGTTTCTTTATAATATCCAAATGTTCCATTAGCTTTAACAGATTTTCCTAAATAATCATCGCCTCTGTTTACCATATCAGCAACCTGGGCATAGACCATCGACGAATTCATCTTAGTGAGATCAATATCATATTCAGTATCAGATGTAGTAGATTCTTCTATTGAATTAGTTCCTTCTATAGAAGAAATATTATCGTTTATAGATTTAGCATCAATTTTATAAGTTGAATCATTGTCTGAAGTATTACTACCACAACTTGTTAGGCACATTAATGAGATAATAACTTCAAGCATTTTGACTTTTTTCAATTATTCTTCCTCCTTTTTTGATAAAAATGTTGTCTATAAATAGAAGATTATTTAAAAACTCTTTTCATGTTGTTAATATATTGAAAATGATAATCATTATCATATTAACCATGATTATTATATCATATTCATTGTTAATGTCAATATGCACTATGTATTTTTCACTTATATTTCATAAAACTATTTCATAAAACAGAATTGTTTTATCATCACTTCATTTGAATAAATGACAGAATAATAGCATAAAAGTACTGCTTATTAATATTTGAATAGGTAATAACTTCAATGACCGATTATTAAAATGTTAAAATTATGCTAACAATACAGTACTTGACGGATTAGCTGTGAGTAAAGCGTAAGTACTAATTTACATAGTATTGATCCTCTATTTCGTCTTGAGAGGCTTTTTCTTGTTTTAACAGGATTGATAGTATTAAAAAAAGGGGGGATATTATTGTTTGTTTTAGAAACAATAATAGTTACATTTAAAAGTGTTCATATTGTGAAGTATATTCTAACTAAATTATCGTATTCGTTCATATTCTTGTTACTAATGTGAAATAATCAACATAAAAAATCCTAGAAAATAATATAATCATCGCATATTTATTTCACATATATGGAATATAATAAAATCACAGTAAAGGGAAGGACTCCCTAAGAAAAAATAATAACCGAAAGGAAAAGTGAATATTATGCGAGAAGAGTATAAATACACTGTAAGTGATATGAGCAAAAACAATGAGAATAGTGAATCAAATAATATGTATCATGAATATAATGTCTTTTCTACAGATAGCAATGTATCCAAAAAAAGCACAAGAAGAATAGGGGCTAAGATAGCGGCATCAATTTTAGCTATGACTCTTGTTTCAGGTAGTTCTATCGGTATATATAAGTTAGCATTTGGAACAGAAAAAAATTCAACAGTATCATTTGTTGATATAGAATATGAAACAAGTGATAATAATTCTGAGTCAGGTATAAGTGCTAAAAATGTTAGTTATATCACTTCAGTAGAAACAAATAGTGTTGAACTCACTGCAGAAGATGTTGTTGAAAAGGTACTTCCCTCTGTTGTAGGTATTGAGTCTACATTTACAGTGACTTCACAGAATAATGGCTTTAACTACAATTTCGGTGGATTTGCTGGAATGAGTGGCTTCGGCCAGAATCAGCAGTCTCAAACATCTACTGCTACAGCTACTGGTACAGGGGTAATTATAACATCAGACGGTTATATTGTTACAAATGCACATGTTATATATGATACAGAATACGAAGCAGGAAAAGCAACAAGCATATCTGTTATCGTTAACGAAGAAGAACGTTATGATGCAGAGATCATAGGATATGATACAGACTGTGACTTGGCTGTTCTCAAGATAGACGAAAACAATCTTGTAGCTGCAGAATTTGGTAGTAGTGAAGAACTAAAACTAGGTCAGAATGTTATAGCTATTGGTAACCCTCTTGGATTTGAGCTTATGAATACAGTGACAAGTGGTATTGTGTCGGGACTTAATCGTCAGATTACAATTAATGAAAAGTCGATGACACTTATTCAGACAGATACGGCTATTAACTCAGGTAACTCAGGCGGACCGCTTATTAACAATATGGGTCAGGTTATTGGTATAAATTCTTCTAAGATGTCGGCATCATATTCCGAAACTAGTATAGAAGGAATAGGCTTTGCTATTCCGTCAAATGAAGTTGCAAGGATAGTTAAAGATATAATGGAATATGGCTACGTAACAGGAAAACCGCAATTGGGTATTAGCTGTCAGAATGTTACAGAGAATATTTCGAGAATGTATAATCTTCCGGTCGGCGTATATGTTGCTTCGGTAAATGAAGAAAGTGCAGCTGAAAAATCAGGTATACAAGCAGGAGATATCATTACAATGATAGACGATGATGAAATTACAACATACGAGGAACTTATCGCAAAGAAAAATGAGTATAAGGCAGGCGAATCGATTGAGATTACCTATGTAAGAAACGGCGTGGAAGATAAGGTAACAGTAATACTTGATGAGGCTGTTGCAGGACAAAATTAAATAAACTAAATCACCCCTCTCTATATAATGTCGCAGCTTTGCTGCGGCATTTTTTTGTGGTATGTCGTGCTTTTCAAAGTAATTATTGTGCAATGATGATGACAAGTTTCTGCTCGGTCTAACTAATTCAAAATAAACTTTTACAGAGATTATCGACTAAGAAAAGATATTATAACGCATAAATATTTGATTCTACTTTTCTTTTGAAACACTTTATAATGATGAATTGAACGATTAAACTGAGTTTTAAACTGAGAGTTAAATTAGTGATGATAATTTGAAAATGTGCAATTTATTTATAAAAGAAATGATAAAATTTGTGAAGAACGGACTTACGGAGTTATTTGGTATATCCTCTACACTAATTTTGAAATATTGACATGAAAGTAAAAGAATGATATAATATAAAAGTGTTAAAAATATTATCTTTCTATATATTATTTTAATAGCAAAATTTAAAACTGATTTAACAATAATTTTCTTAATTGATATTAGTTTGTTCTTTATATGAGACAGGCTATTAATCATAGATAATCACAACAATTATATTTGCACTTATTAATTAACTATAAATATACTGTTTTTTATTTAGTTTCTGTAAATGTAATTAGAAAGAGGATATAATGAAGAAAAAAAATACACTTTTTACTTTGCTTGTGACATCTGTTGCTTTAACAGAAATAATAGTGCCTTATTCAGAAATAACGTATGTTAATGCATCTGGTTATACTGATAATTTATTCAGCACTGATGAAGTATTTATAAATGTCAGTAATCTTAGTGCTGATGTGGATGTTTGCAAAACTTTATATATTCCTGATTTGAACGCAGGTATAATGAGTTTGCTTGATGATGATACTGAGATTGTTTCACAATCAAGTGATTGTGGCAATCTATGCGAAATTATTGGGGGAGTATATAGTTGTTCAGATTACTACTTAGGATTAAATAATATTACTATTAATAAACAAATAGTTGCGGAAAAAGGAATTAGCTTATATGCAGATACTGTTTCAAGCGAAAATAATACTATTCTTTACTCAAAGAACGGAGATATAAAAGTCAATTCTTTGAGGTTCAAATTTAATGGAATAATTTATGCTCCTAACGGCACGGTATATGTCAACTGCCATGATACTGATATTATTGGAACAGTGATAGCTAAAAAGATTGTTATTGAAGGAAACAATGCAAGACTTCAATCAACTGTTGATACAAAGGATTTATTGGATGATCTTGAGTATATTCACCATGACAGATTATCTGAGCCCATTTCTTTCTATAACAGTGAAAACGGAAAAATAACATTTATGTTCAGTGATGATGAAAAGTTGAACACAAAAACAGTTTGCTCAAGATATGATGGTGGGGAGTTTATAAAGTCTACTGAAACATCTGAGAATACAATCTATCTCGATACCGATTTATTTTATGATACTGCAGATTATATGATAATAGAAAAAGACAAGTTCGGTAATGAGTTTAGAAGCAAGATATATTCATTTAAAAAAGAAAATGATAACATAAATAATGTTGTTATAGATACTGACGGTGATGAGATACCAGATGCTTATGAATTTTTATTAGGGACTGACCCTTATAATCGCGATAGCGATGGCGATGGTTTTGACGATGGATATGAGCTGATTACTCTTTACACAGATCCTTTGGCATTCGATGTTGATATTGACTTTGACAGCGATAATCTCAGTAATTTTATAGAGATGCTTTCAGGTACAAATCCATTTCTTTGCGACAGCGATTTTGATGGGATATATGATAATTCAGATCCATTTCCACTTGAGCCTCATGATGGTTCAGAGCTTAATGCCTACGACAATATTTCGATTAAAACAGGTGTGTTTGATATTGTGCACCGATTTATTAATGAAAACGGCGAGAAATGTGAATCGATATATAATTGGTTAACAGATTCCGTCAGATTAAATTCAGTTGGCAGTAAAAGAGTGTATGGCTTATTTGACTCAGAACATCGGTGTACTGCTATGATTACAGCTACGCCTACCGATTCCGTTGTCAATGTATTTACTTATGATGGAGACAATCTCAGTTCTGTATCTCATAACGGAAACAGATATGAGTATGCTTATGATGAAAACAGCAACTTGACTGGTGTATTTGTAAATGGATACGAGCTATTAAACGATAATTGTTCAGATGTTATGTTGAATGCTCTTAATCGTGAAAATTCAGATATGAAATTTAGCTACGATGAAGGCGAAAATGCCTTCATGATCGACGAAGATCGTGAAGAAGCGATTGATTCATATTATGATATAAATGGTAATGCAACAGATTTGTTTGATAGAGATAACAATAATGCATATGAATACAGATGCGATATTAGTAATAATGAAAGTGCTTTCAGTTTCGTTGGTGTAAGTAATGGTTTTAGCTTTGATTTTTCTAGCGATGAGAACTCTAAGAATGTCGTTTATAACGATAATGGAATTCAAAAAAGGCAGAAAACTGTGATTACAGGCGATATATATAACAATACATATAAATCTGAAACTGATCTTATTACAGGAAACAGTAGCGTTGACACGTTATATGATGGTTATGAACATTTTAATCAAACTATAAATTTAAATAATAATACCTTATCTGCTGATTGGCGAAACTCTGAATACGGCACAGAAAAAATCTCATATCAAGACGGAAAATTAATTAATTATGATTACGATTGCTTTGCTAATATTTCTGCTGTATATATCAATGATAACAGAAGAGTGTCCTATGAGTATGATGACCTTAATAGACTTGTTCGTGAAAATAACATGTTAGCTGATGAATCTTATATCTATGCTTATGACAAGTATGGCAATATTCTTTCTGTTACTGTTTATAAATATACAGAAGGACTTCTTACAGAACCTACTGGTTTTACTAAATATGGATATAAAAATAGTTTATGGAACGATCTTTTGACTGAGTATAATGGACAATATTTAACTTATGATATATCAGGTAGGCCTTTGACATATCGTGACAAAATGACTCTTAGTTGGGGAGTAAATAATAGGCTTGAAAACATACAATATTATGATAACTATATTGTTTATAAGTATGATATTAACGGGTTACGCACTTCTAAATCCGTTAATGGTGTTACTACGTACTACAATTACGATGGTGATAAACTTGTAGAGCTTAAAACTCAAAATGATACGATATGGTTTATCTATGATGATAGAGATAGTGTAATCGGCATGGAATGTAATAATAAAGCTTTTTATTTTGAAAAAAACGCTCAGGGCGACATCGAGCGTATTTTCGATAGTGATTGTGTTCCTGTATGTGAGTACTTCTACGACGCATTTGGTAATATAGTGTCTATAAGTGGTAGCATTGAAACGGCAAATCTTAATCCTTTCCGCTATAGAGGCTATTTTTATGACGAAGAAACAGGCTTTTATAATCTCGGCTCAAGGTACTATGATCCTAAAGTTCGACGCTTTTTATGTGCTGATGACGCTCGATTTTTGGGGTGTAAAGGTTCGGCAGCAAGTTACAATCTATTTGCTTATTGTGAAAACAACCCTGTAATGTACAGTGACCCTAGCGGAAACTCTTTTAAATTCAATCGAAATTATACTATTTCAGGAACTTTCGATAATAGTCCTGTTTATTCTTCTTCTATATGGAATGGTTATAGAAAGCTCAAAGCGAATTGTTATTGTTATGCCTTGAATATGTATGCTAGTGATTCTATATGGGGTTCTAACCAATATGTTGCTGTTAATCCAGGTACTATCAGTGGAGTTGATTTTAATTTCCATCCAGGAAATACTTATGGAGAAAAAATAATCAATGCACTGAATGCGGATATAAAAAAGATAAGTGAAGATATCGGTTATGTAAGTAATAAATATCTTGAAGCATGGAGTTGGCTATATACTGATCCTGCATATGGTTCGGGATATGACATTGCCCTAGTTTTGGATCTCAGAAATGGATATACTGACTATCATTGGTATAGAAAGGATAATAATGGAAGGTGGTCACACAAGCCAGGAAATACAGAAGTGCGTGATGTAGATGCTTCAGGAAATTATATTTATGATCCGCAGAATGCAGATAGAAATTACACAAATACAACAGGTCTTAATTATAGTACCTATGTCGGAACTTTTAGGATATACCGTTATTCCGTTTGGTGAGAATAATAAAGTATGTTGTTTAATAATTAATTTAAAATAAAAATCTTGGTTGATTTCATTTTTGTTCAGATAATATAAATCAACTCTTATATTTATTATTATATAAAAGAAAATCCGCTTTTTATCCACCAAAAAATATATAATGTGGGTTTATCACTTATATAATATGTTATATTATATATTTGATAAGATAAATAATAATATTCATCTTAGCATTAAAATTAACATTCAAGGAGGAATCAACATGCAAAACATCAAATTATTCAAGTCTGTACTTGCAGGCGTTCTTGCAGGAATATTGACGTTCCCTGCAGGGCTTACAAAGCCTGCTAGCACTTTTGCTCAGGCTTTTGACGAAAATGGTATTTACTGTCATGATACATTTGAAGATGGTGCGGATGACTGGAAGGGTAGAGGCGATGCTTCTGTTTCTATAGGTAGTACCGCTTTTGTAGGTAATAGTTCACTTGAAGTTTCTGGCAGGATGAGTTCATGGCACGGAGCTATGAAATCTCTGGACGATAATGCATTCAAGGCAGGCGAGGAATACAGTTTTAGTGCTGCAGTATCCGGTTCTGGCAATATTATGCTTTCACTACAGTACAAAGATGCTCAAGGCAAAACAGTATATGATCATATAGCAAACGGACAATCATCAGGTGAGTATATAAAGTTGGATAATCAGAATTATCAGCTTCCTGAAGGATCAGAATATATTCTTTATGTTGAAACAGAAACTGGTAATGATAGTTTCAATATTGATGAAGTTGTGATTGCAAAGACTGGCGCTATGATGAGTAGTGATGAAACTGTAAAGATGTTACAGGGCGACTTTAACAATGATGAGAGGATAGACTCTTTTGACTTAGTAGCCTCAAGAAAAATATTGATCAATTCCACAGATATAAAAATTGAGATTGCTGATCTTGACGGTGACGGTATTTTTTCAGTAAACGATCTTGTTATCCTTTCAAAATTTATTCTCGCACAGGTAAATGAGTTTACAAAACCTATAATTACAACAACAACGACAACCACGATACCCGTAACGACAACTACATCAAGTAAGGCTGCAGTTGATTACATGGCAAGTATCCGCGACAAAATAACAGCAAATGTACCATCTGATGTTTTGAAAAATGCGGAAGGAAAGATTGAACATATTACATATTTTTCAAAAAAGGCTAATCGCGATAAAGGTGCTAATGTTTGGTTGCCTCCAGGATATGATAACAGTAAGAAATATCCTGTATTCTATGTAAATCATGGTTATGGCGGTGATGAGTCTGCTATGGTAAATGGCATGGGTGTTCGAGAGATAGCTACAAACCTCATCAAGAATGGCGAAGCAGAGCCTATGATAATTGTATTTACAAATCAGTATACTGATCCTAATCACGCTTCCCAAACTGGAAACGGTCAGGCTGATGTTCCTGGATACGATAATTTTGTTGAGGATTTGCCGGATAGTCTTATGCCTTATATTGAATCTCATTATCCAGTTAAGACTGGACGTGAAAATACTGCTGTTGCAGGATTTTCTATGGGTGGAAGAGAATCACTTTATATTGGCATAGAATGTTGCGATAAGGTTGGATATATCGGTGGTGCTGCACCAGCTCCAGGTATTTTCCCAACACAGGATCAGTTTATGACGCATCCTGGCGTTATGAGTAAGGATGATATGAGAATTGATCCACCGTATTCTCCGTATTTGCTATTGATTGCTGGAGGAACGAGTGATAATATGGTAAATGATTTCCCTAAGCAGTACAGTGATCTGTTTACACAGCACGGAACTGAGAACATATATCTTTCTGTACCAGGGGGCGGTCACGATAGCAGTACAGTTATTCCTTTGATGTATAACTTCATAAGGTTTATATTCAAAGCATGATTTGTTTAAATTAGTAGTTCGCTATTAAGTATATATATTAAAGCAGTCACGGCAAGTTGTAAAAAATGCCGTGACTGCTTTGCATTTATAGATAATATTTATTTTGAAAAATAATGTCTTAATTCGTTTAGCTGTAATGATTTGATTGAAAGTCAGATATTATCAAATTTCTTTCCAACGCTTCGAGCAGCAGCTATATTTCCGCCAACAGTCCTATAACATTTTGTTACTGTATCATAAATTACAAGGCCTGCTTTTTGGTAATCAACCTTTCCGTCTGTCATGACTTCTTCGTCTACTTTCATTCCTACGACTTCTGCAACAATTCTTGTTTCATTAAATTCTTCCTGTATTTCAATAACTTTACATTCAATCGCAATCGGAAGCTGATTAATGATTGGCGCATTAATTTTGTCTGACTTTGTAATTGTAAAACAACACTTTTCGATTTTATTATCAAGGTTATTGCCTGATACAATGCCTACATAATCGCAAGCGGCTATCTGATTAGCTGTAGCATAAGCCATGGTAAATTCCTTGTTTAGTTTAATATTTTTTGTGGTTTTGTGGGAACTAGAAAGACTTACAGATATTTGTGTCATTCCTATCTGACCGCCCCATGCTGCATTCATGGCATTAGGCATACCATTTTCGTCATAAGTACCTATGATAAGTACAGGTAATGGCGCAAAAAAGCCCTTGTCAAAAGAAAGTTTCATATTTATTACCTCCAATTAATATAGTGAATGAAACTCTGTTTTTAGATTCTTATCAATTATCCACCAAATGGACAGATAGCCTTTAACATAAATAAGTATAACATAGTATCATTTATAAATCAAGTAAAATAAGATAATTATTTATTCGTTTGATTTTAAAATTAACGTGCTATGAAAAAGAAATATATATAAAAACATTGCATTAAACAAATCATCATGTTATAATAGCCTTAAAGGCACCGAAATATAAAGGAGTGAAATTATGTATAAAATAAAAAGCTTATGTCGTTTATTTAAACGCACCGTAACTATAATATGCTGTGCAGCAACTGTTCTGACTGCTAGCAACTATGAAAAAGAAATAAAAAGTTATGCATCTTCTGCTTCTACTGTAGTTTCAGAGGATGTAGGACTTGTTGGTAATCTATTCTGTATTGCAGATAATAAAAGTGCAGATCATGCTGAACTCCAATGGGCAACTACACAACCTGTTGACTGCTATACTCTATACCGCTCAACAAATGCAGAATACGGCTTTGAAAAGATATATGAGGGTAACGGAAACTCTTATGAAGATGACAACATGGTAGTAGGAACTACATACTATTATCAACTTCGGGTTAATTCAAAAGGTAAGGAAATCTACTCGTCAGTAAAATCTCTTACTCCATGTACTTTGCCTTCAGGACTAATTACATATGATAATATGAAGGGAAGCAATCTTGTTTATGATACAAATGGATATAAAGTTGGCAACACTTATTATAGTTACTCTCTAAAAAAACACTCTGGAAAGGATGATATTTATCTAGAAGAAACAACATCAACTGATGGAATAAGATTTGGTAACGGGAAGAATGTAGCAGACAGTTCGCAAAATTCTGCGCTTGAAAGCTGTAAAATAGAATCTGTTCATATTGATTATATTCCTGAGAGAAATAAGGTTGTCATATGGGCACACTGGGAAAAAACAAGTGGTTATAGTGATGGAAAAGCTTTGGTTATCACCGGAACTCCAGGTGGACAATTTACAGTTCATCACGTATATAACCCGCTTGGCATACAAGTTCGAGATATGGCTATTTTTTTCGATGATGACGGTACTGGTTATCTTATTGCAGCTGCAAACAAAGAAGGGCAGGGAGCAAATGCGACAATGTATATTTTTCGTATGAACGACGATTACAGTGATGTTACTGAGATAGTAACAACGCTTTTCGAGGATCAGTATCGTGAATTTCCTAATCTTATTAAAAAAGATGGATATTATTTCCTTTTTACCTCACAGGCAGCAGGGTGGTATCCAAGTAGCGGAGCATATAGCGTTACGAAAGATTTAAAAGGAAAGTGGAGCGAGTTGCGTAGTATTGGAAATACTTCTACTTTTTCATCACAGTCAGGCTGGATTGTTAATATGCAAGATAAAAATTATCTAATGCACGCATATCGCTGGCTCAGAGCTTCATCCACAAGCGGAACTACTCTTTGCCCTTTATATTTCGATAAAGGATTTGCTTTTTATGACTACTGTCCATATTTTAAATATAGTACATCCACAGGTGAACTTTTTCCTGTTCAGCAAGGAGAGCTTCTTTCACTGGACAAACCAAGTTCGTCGTCGCTTGCCGCCAAGTTCGGCAATTCGCCTAAAAAAGCCTTTGACGGATCGTATCAGAGCTCATTCACTGCTATTGGTGACTATAAAAAATGGCCTTTTTATTTGCAAGTAGATCTAGAAGCAGTTTGTAATTTAACAAATATTCAAACTTCATGGTATATTTGTAAAGGTTCTGAAGGTTACTACACATATACTGTTGAGGGAAGTGTCGATGGAATAAACTGGAAAAAGCTCCTTGATCATACCGATAAAAGCGACGAAATTGTAAACAAGACGTATGGCTTTAACAGTGATATGCTTTCTGGGGAAGCACGATATGTTCGTCTAAATGTTCAAAATGCTACATTGCAGAATAATCCTGATAATAACTGGTATACTCCTACGGTTTATGAGGTTAAGGTGTTCGGAACTCATAAAAACATAGCAGATAAACCAAAAACTTATGTGGATATCGATTTTGAGGGAAGCATAGGAAATCTTAGCCTCAACGGTGAAGCAATTGTTAAACAAGATGCGGAAAAAGGAAACATTTTGTATCTTAACGGAAGTGAAGGAACTTTCGGTGAATTTCCAACAGGAATGCTTGATGGATGCCGAGATTACACGATTAGTATGGATATAAAATCAGAATCCAGTGGTAATTTCTTTACATTTGCCGCAGGAAAGAATGATGAAAAATACGTTTTCTTCCGTGTAGCTGATAAACTTTTCAGATTTGCAGCAACTACTGATTCATGGCGCGATGAAACAGAGCTTATTTATGATATAGACGGTTATGAGTGGCACAACTATACTCTTGTTGTAAATGGAGCAGACACAAAGCTTTATATTGACGGAATAATGGCTCTTGAAACTACTGAAACTCATGGTCAGATTGCTGATATGGGTACAGGTACGAGCTGCTATATTGGAAAGTCATACTATTCTGACGACAGCTATTTCAAAGGAAGCATTGATAATATAAAGATTTATAAATGTGCTCTTACACATCGTGAAATTACTGATAAAGTAGTAATAAAAGGGGATGTTAATGGTGATGAAGTACTTTCTGTAGCTGATCTTGTGACAATGCAACGTTATTTATTAGGAAACGTTTCATTATCCAACTGGGAAAATGGTGATTTAAACAACGATAGTAGGATGGACGTTTTTGATCTTTGTCTTATACGAAAGCTTTTGATTAGTAGTTTTAATTGAGAGATATGTAAAAAGGTGTTTTATGCAGCTAGCGAAACACCTTTTTTATTATTGCTACTTTATAAATGTTCTAATGATTCTATAATAAACAGTAACCACGTTTTGTATAGAATGTAAATTCTTTTTCAAATCTATTGTAATTTTGTAGGCGTTGTGCTATAATACAATTATATCATGTACGCCCATAAAGCCATCGGTTATATTAGCATATATTCTTTCGATTTTGCCGATTCAAAGGGGATATCTCATAAATGAAATTTATAGTTGATGTATTTACAAAATATCAATTGAATATGATGTTTGCACTCAGCCTTATTTGTGGAATGCTTGCATTTTTTGTATTGATAAATAAGACGCTTATACCCACGCGAAAGTATATATTGCTTTCGTTGGAACTATGCGCTATGTTTATGCTTATTTTTGACAGAAAGGCATATCTTTATCGCGGTAATACGACAACGTTGGGGTTCTGGATGGTTAGAATAAGCAATTTTATGGTTTTTGCCCTGATAATAGGTATTATTTTTTCATTTACACTTTATTTTATAAATTTGCTCATATATGACGTTGGTATTAAAAACACGCCAAGACGTCTTAAGATATCTTGCGTTTTATGTTTTGTTGCATTTATATTACTTATAATTTCTCAATTTACTGATTTTTATTATTATTTCGATGAGTTTAATCGATATCATCGTTCTGGCGGATTTATGATATGCTATCTATTTCCGCTCATAATACTTGTACTTGAGCTTTCAGTTATCATCGAATATTATAAACGTATAGGAAAGCTTATGCGTGTTTCCATACTATTATTTTCTATAGTACCTTTAATATCTTCGATTATACAGATATTCACATATGGAATATCATTAACTAATATAATGCTTGTCGGACTTGTCATTATAATCTACGTTATTGAGCTTATTGATATGAACGGAATGATAGAGAGAGCGAATAAACATGAAATAGAAGCTGTCAGAAATGAGCAGAAGAATATGCACCTTCTATTTAAGCAAACTGCTACCGCTCTTGCTAATGCAATAGATGCTAAAGACAAGTACACACACGGACATTCACGACGTGTTGCTGAATATTCGGTAAAAATCGCTAAATATGCTCAGAAGAATGAACAAGAATGCGAAGAGCTTTATTTTGCAGCACTTCTTCATGATGTAGGAAAAATCGGAATAAAGGATAGCATAATCAATAAAGAAGGTAAGCTTACCGACGAGGAATATGGCGCTATTAAGATGCATCCTGTTATAGGAATGCAGATCCTTTCTAGCATCAGTCAGTCACCGTATCTAAGCATAGGCGCTCATTTTCACCACGAACGTTATGATGGACATGGTTATCCCGCTGGACTGAAAGGGGAGGATATCCCAGATATTGCTCGTATAATTGCAGTTGCCGATGCATATGACGCTATGACTTCAAGAAGAAGTTATCGAGATCCTATACCTCAGCAACTCGTCCGTGAGGAGTTAGTAAAGGGGATAGGAACTCAATTTGATCCTTTCTATGCTAAGATTATGATACATCTCATCGATCTCGATTCCGAGTATATGATGAAAGAAAACAAAGTTAAAAGTACAGTTGAAGACATTGAACCTCTTGTTTGTGAAGCATACAGGAGTACTTTTTCAGATGGAATTCTTCTTACAAATGATGTTACTCACATACATCTAAGTAGTTATATGAGTGATGAACGAAAACGCGAGAATATTCCAAGCTATGTTCTGTTTGACTCTCTTGATGGAAGAATTCATGATGACGAGCATAAACGTCGAGATCTTCTGTATAATGAATATGCTATTATACGTTCGGATGGCATAATTACTCCTGTTGATATCAGAAATGTACAAATAAAAACTAATGAAACTTTAGGCGCTTCCACTGAGTCAAAAGCTATGCTTCGTGGTGAAAATATTTCTTTTGATATTGAAGCTGTACGTTTTAAAGATCATTTGTTAATTAGGCTTTTTAATCGTTTTCGTTTCCACGAAATAATTATCGCGTTACCTGACAGCACAAGATATGTTTATCTTTCTCTAACAGGAGAATATTGTGTTATAGAAGACGTAGATTTTTACAAAACAGGCGAGACAATCGGTGATGGATATATACCTCGAATTGCAGAGGAGATATCTTACATTGACGTTCCTTCAGGTGATATTCCAAATGTTCAAGTTGATGGCTGGCGTTCGGATATATCTGAGGGGATTGAGATTACAGACGGTATGAAATTGATATTCCATACAATGAGTCTTCCTACAGCTCGACTTGTATGGCATTGCCCATTTATTGTTTTGTATACCTCAGATAACGGCCTGGTAAATGGTAAAAACTACAGAGAACTTTCTGTTGTTCGTCTTGACGGCGAGTGCTGGGAAGAGGATGATTATTCTGAAAATCGAGTTAATGTAAGCAAGCTTGAAAGCTTTGTAGACTGGAACGATTGGAAAGCTTTAAATAAGGCAGGTCAGGAGTGCGAGTTGTTGTTCAGCATAGATAATGAACGTATAACTATTACCACAGAATATTGTGGATTGGCTATATGTTGTGTAACAACAATTACAGGTTCTGTTCCGAAACTTTATGCAGCACTGACAGGAGATCAATGTGCAATAACGAATGTTCGTATAAAAAGGTAAATAACGATTTTAGTAAATATAAATATGAAAAAAATCTATTTAGAGTCTTGATTACATCTATGATAATAAAATTTCAGAATTATAAAGCGATTATTTACAAGTACGATAAAATTCATAACTACATAAGTGAATAGAATTTGTTTACTCTCATTTATGATTTTCTTTAGAAAGTATAATAAATATTAAAGTCGGAGTTGTTAAAATTACTCCGACTTATTATTATGAGCTTGATCCAAGTAATAAATTGCTATAGATAATCAAAAACAATACATTTTTCTACCGGAATATTGAAGTTTTTGTAGCTTTATGCTATAATGTTATTATGGTTGAAAATTATCTATTCAGCTATAACGTTTTTCGTGAAAAGAGGGAGGGTATTTCATGTATAAACATCATAAGAAGATCATTGCAGTAATGCTGACGGCTGCAATGACCTTACCAACTGGAGTCAGTATCTCAAAGCCTTTGAACGTTTCTGCTTACGAGGTTCTTGGAGAGACAACATTTGATCACAAGATATTGCCGTGGAATTTTGTTGAGGCAAGTCCTGCAAAGCAATACTTTGAACTTGATGAAGGCACGGTTCATATTAGGATTTTATTTCCTCTGGGTGCCGACAAGGAAAAATGGGATCTTCAGTTTAGACATAGAAACCTAAGCTTTCAAAAGGGTCACAAATATAAAGTAACCTTTAAAGCTAAGAGTAACAGGAATGGTTTCGAGCTTTGTTCGAAAATAGGTAATATCAAAGGCGATGAAGAGTATTTTGAACTTGACGGCGCTTCAAATGATATGCATATGGGGCCACATATGGGTGGCCAATGGCCGGCAGCAGCTGCAAAGCTTACTACTGAATGGCAAAAATTTGAAGGAATATTTATTCCAACAAAAGATCTTGAAGCAGTCGAATGGTGTTTCCAGTACGCAAAGGGCACTCAATACCAAGGAAACGCCCAGGAGGGTGACGAGATCTGGTTTGACGATATGTCTATTGAAGATTTGACAGACGATATAACTTGTCCGCCTATTCTGACATATGGCTATACAAATCGTGGTAATAGTGGACTTGAGAATAATTATATCTCCGTCAATCAGCTCGGTTATTATCCAAAACTCGAGAAACATGCTACGCTTAGCGATAATGCAGGAGATTATATTTACGGTGCAAAATCTATAAATCTTGAGGGGAAGTATAATTACGAAATTGTTAGTGTTAAAGATGATAAAGTCTGCTATACTGGCACAACGGAAGATGTAATAAAAGACATAGATTCGGGCGACAATATATGCAAGATAGACTTTTCTAAATTCGACAAGATTGGTGAATATTATATTCGTATCGTAGATACGGAGTGGAGATCATTTCCTTTCAAAATAAGTAACGACATTTATCAGAACTCAAATAATGATATTCTTACCAATTCTCTTAATTACTTCTATCAGAATCGTGCAGGTACAGATATAAACCAGAAATATATTACGTCTGGAGAGAAAAGCAAACTCGCTCATTCAAAAATACGGAATGATGAAATTGGTTTAGTTCAAAATGAATGGACTAATTATTTCATTATGGGGTATGATCAAAATGTTGAGAAGGCAGCAGCAAAAATCGATACAAGTGGCGGCTGGTACAGTAGTACAAATTTTGATAAACATATGACCGAAGGAGGTATTTCAGTATGGCTTCTTCAGAATATGTATGAGCGAGCTATAAATGCAGAAGAAGGAGTAAATAAGTTTAAGGATAACTCAGGCAAAGTTGTCATACCTGAAGCTGGTAATAAATATCCAGATATTCTAGATGAATGTAAGTACCAGCTTGACTTTATGTCAAAGATGAAGGTCTCCCAATATGATAAAGTATGGGGAAAATATGATGGATTATATTATCATAGTCTACATGGTATGGGCTTTGATATAAATCAACCTGATTATGACGATTTATATCATTCGTATTATTACGCAGATCCGCCTACATTCGCTGCAACATTGAATTATGCCGCTTGTGCGGCTCAGGGGGCAAGGCTTTGGGCTCCGTATGATTCGGATTACGCTAAGAAACTACTTGAAAGTGCCAAAGAAGCGTTTGAGGCTTATAAGAAGCATTTTTATAGTTATACAAATAATGAATACATTAACAGTAAGTCTCTGTATGCTCCGGAATTTCAGTGGAAATGCGATTATAATTATGCTGGCGATGAGGTCCCAAGTGATGAATATTGGGCAGCTTGTGAGCTTTATATTACAGCAACCGAAATGAATGATCCTGAAGCTGATAACTATTTATCCGACCTTTCTGATTACTTAGGCGCTTTTAAGGTCCAGACTAAAATTTCCGGCGGTGAAAACTATGTAGGTGATGGTTCATATACACTGTTAAATAGCGGAAATACAACCGCTGCAGGTTCATTATCACTTGAATTACATAAGGATCTTCTAACAAATGAACAAGTTAATATTCTTGAAGACTCAATTATTGCAGCAGCAGATTCATATATTACTACTGAAGAAGAACAAGGTTATGGCATACCTTATTATTTCAAAGGTCCAGGATATAGCTTGCCAAACGGATTAGATTTTTCAGTTCGAAATGGTGGATTTGAGAAAAATTCTAACGAGCGTACCCTTAGTAATATGCTAGCTATGGCATATGCATATGATATTACAAAAGATGAGGATTACTTAAATGGCGTAGCAAAAGGTATGGATTATTTACTTGGTAATAATCCTATGTCTTACTCCTATATTACAGGATATGGTTCGTATCATGTAAAAAATCCCGTTAACAGATTCTGGCAGTATGAAGTTGATAAGACTAAACCTATGGCACCGGACGGAATTCTTGTTAGTGGTCCGACTGTGGAAATCAAAGATAATTATTCGCGTGCAATTGGACTGGATTATGCTGAAAAATTAGATTCCTCAGAGAGATTCTACGTGGATTCTGTTGAAGCAATATCTTCAAATGATGCATCGCTTTCTTGCAACGCTTCTTTTGCGTGGATAATTTCATTCTTGCAAGACGAGACTTCAGATATTATGACTGAGTCTAAAATTTCAGGTGATTTGAATGATGATGGTTTATTTAATATAGCAGATCTCGTTCTTATGCAAAAATGGTTACTGCGCGTCCAAAATTACACTTTTAAAAACTGGAAGGCTGCCGATTTTTGTCATGATGGTATTCTAAACATCTTTGATCTGGTACACATGAGGAGAGAACTTGTTAAGAAAAATGACACTTTCTATGTTGAGCCAGATGAAAAAATAGATTATGGTATACCATTTACTGTTGCAGAAGATAATTTGAAATTATATCTTGGCCCCGACGAAAGCTATAATACAGTTGCTTTGATACCGAAGAATACTCGTATGAGTGAAAAGGGGTATCAGAAAGATAATGATACATGGTTATTTACAGAATATAATGGACAGTATGGCTGGATAAAGACTGTAAATGATGATAGTATTACACCGACTATCTACTATGAAATGGTAGCTAGAAAGCCTGTAATATACCTTTATCCAGAAACGAAAACAGATGTGCATGTTGAGCTAAAGCTGACTGAATCAGAGCTTTCAACAACTTATCCGAAGTATAATAATGGTTGGGATATAGTCGCAAATCCTGACGGAGAACTTATAAATAAGGCTGACGGAACACATCATAAATATCTATTCTGGGATGCAACAAACTGCCATACAAGATTTGAGCTCTCAAAAGGATTTTGTGTGGCAGGCAGTGATACAGAGAGTTTTCTAAAAGATAAGTTATCGTATATGGGCTTAAACGAAGAGGAAATGAACGAGTTTATTGTATTCTGGTTACCATTAATGGAACATAATGAGTATAATCTTATTACGTTTCAGGGCGATTCTTATACAGATTCAGCAAAACTAAATATTACACCAAAGCCAGATAGTATTCTACGTGTATTTATGACTTATGTTCCACTTCAAAATGAAGTAAATATTGAACCTCAAAAACTTGACACCTTCGAAAGATATGGTTTTACAGTTGTTGAGTGGGGCGGATGTGAAATAAAACAATAATATTAAAAATTAATACGTGCCAAAAGGTCTCAGACACTTTTTCAAAAAAAGTTGTCTGAGACCTTTTTTATTGTTATATAGGAAGTACTTTTATCAGTTTAAGAAGATACTTCTGAATGGTAAGCGCGTCAATCGTAGTCAGGCCATTGTTTCCTTCTACATCCGCGTTTTCTATCCCTTCTTTAGTAATATGAGCACTGTATGTTCCATTTGTACCATATTTATTTGGATTTGCGAGCGCCTGCATTATTAGAACAGCATCAGACATATCAACATTTTCATCCAAATTAGCGTCTCCGGGCAGCGAATGCTTTTTTATAAGTAACTGCGAGCCTGCCTCATGACCTGGCGTGACAAGATCAAGTGAGTCTGAAGCATAATATGTATAACCGTTTACTGAACAGTATGTTTTTATTGATTCTATGATTTTACTGTTTTTTGTGTATTCCAGGAGATAAACATCCTTATTGTTGTCACTGACAAGCTTGCAGTATTCCTGGAAGTATTCTCTTTCATTCGGTCTGTTTTCTATGAATTTTTTTCCGTTATCCCATTCAATAGCGCTAAAAACTGATTCCTGATTTACGGCGTCCATAATAGGACTTAGATCACTGTTCCTTTGGACATATTCTTTAATATAGGCGTCTCCTCCGTTAATTATAACATATGTTCCATATTTCTTAAAACCTTTGAGTATCTCTGTGATTCCATTGAAGATTTTCTCTTCGTTATAATTATAATACACATCACAGTTATCAACAAATAGTCCATCAATTCCTTTGGTAAGAATATCATTTGCAAGCGTATTTACAACGAAATTCTGCCATTCTTCTTGAGAAACATCAATCCAACGTTCGTCTTCCCAGTTTGTATAAATTCCAAGAGAATATTTTTTGTAAGTGTCAAAATAATCGCGATATTCCTCAACTGAACCAAGATTTATATAGCTATACACTATATGTCCATTATCTTTAAGACCTTTTATTTCAGAATCTGTGAAAGCCTGCGCATCTATTACTACCTTTTTATAGCTTTCCATTTCAGGTATATCATCTGGATCAGCTCCAAGGAAAACGCCATATTCGTATTTTATTTCAGTAGATTCTGCCTTTAAAACAGAAAGAGAAGGAAATGATGAAAAACATAGAGCGCATGCATTAAATAAGCTTATAATTCGAATTGTAATCATATTATACACTCCTGTTTCATATAGCTATATATTATCATTTGCTCCTGAAAGCCCATGTAATAGTTTACCAAAGGTCTCTTGTGATGAATGCATGAGTTTGATGTTTCGAAGTTCTTCGATAACATGACCAATGTCAGTAACAAAATCAATATTAGTAGACCAGTATTGGTCATGTGAAAGCTGAGTTTCAAGCATTATTTGAAGCTCATTAAGGAGTGGAAGATAATAATTAGGAATATTTAATGTCGTTAATCCCTCTTCATTCTCATCTTTGACAAATTCATGTATTGTTTTATCAGTAAGGAGCTTTGCGTAGTACTTACCAAGTGCAAATTGATCTATAAAGTCTTCGTATTTGCAAAAAGTATCATTTATTAAAACACTTAATTCTGTTTTTTTATCATTTATTGAAAACGTTTCTGTGCTACAATCCACTGCGTTTGAACAGCGACATGCAATTACTTCTGCTATGAACTCTGACCAGAACCAATATCCAAGCTGACTGGTAAAATCCTCAAAATGTAGTTTCTGATCTATATAACGGAACAAATTTTCTCCAGGACATTCCATATTAATGGCAAAAAAACGCCCCAACTCATGCCATAAATAATGCTGGAATAATGATTTTAAATCAATATTTTGGGTAGGAAAATCTGTCATGTATTTCTGATATATCAATATTGCATCGCCATTTTCGCCATGTATAGTCTCCATTTTGCTAATATAGAGAACATTCTTTTGAGGTGAACGTAATCGCTCAACAACAGAAGCTCTTGTTTCAAGTGTTTTATTTGTGCTTACGACAAATATTTCCGGATACGGGACATCTATTTCAGGCATGACTTCCTTAAAATGTGCAACAGTTTCCGATATCCATCCTTTCATCTGACTTATGTATAACATGATAACGGAGCCTCCTGTAAAACTATTGTTTATGTAAGTATATATAATAATACGGCGTACTTACAATAAAGATTATATGGTCAGTTTATAATATTATTTTATCATATCCAATTAAGAATTTCAAGTGAAAGGAGTTATTTATGATATTTTTTCAAAAAATAAGCAGCGAATGTTCATGATACATTCGCTGCTTGCGTGAAAATTCGAATTTTTAGCCTGGAACAGAATTCTTAGCGTAAGTCTTGAGAATAACAGCTGCATCAACGCTGTCGACGATACCATCAGTATTAATATCTGCCATATAATTCATCTGAACCTCTGTAACAGTGCTAATATCTTCATTAACAGAAGTTTTTGCATAGTAATTAAGAACCTTACTTGCATCAACTGCAGTTATGTTGCCATCAAAGTCAACATCACCTATTTCTTTATCTTTACAGAGTTTCTCAATATAAGGCTTTATATCGCTAAGATCTATGAGACCTTTCTGCTCTATGAGATGTAGATAATAGAGATCTCGCTTGTAGGCTGGTACTGAAAAAGGAGATTCCGCAACAAATTGAAAAATCATGAAATCAATGAAAGTGCCTGAAATATTGTCTTTATCAAGATCCACCTTTTGATCGATGAAGTTCCACTGATTTTCCGGAAGTATACTGTTTTCAGCAGTTATACCATAATAAAGATCATTAATAAATAGCTCAAAAATATATGAATCAATGTAGTTAACAACTCCATCATTATTTATGTCGTAGAGTTCACTTGTAAGACCACTTTCATATTCGTCACGAGCTTTTTGATTTACTGCCCTGAGATAATCGTTGTCGTGCATATACTGATAATCCTTTATAAGTGTATAATACTTTTCGTTCTCTTTATTACTATTGTAACTTGGCCCTACATTAACTTTGTCAAACTCATGACGAAGAACAGAATCTATCGCGCCAAGAAACGATTCACTGACAGAGTGATCACACAGCATAAGATTTCCGTGATAGTCAACATAATAAACATTACTTGTGTTTATAAGATCCAACTCTGTTCTTTCGAGGATATACCTAGCAATTAATTCAAATACGGTAAGATTACATAATCTTTTATCATTTTCTTTAATCTTTATGAATGAGTATACATAATTATAAATCGGTTCACATTTATCCCAAAGCTGTTGTTTGAAATCTTCTGGCATATCTAGACGAGTTCGAAGCGGATGCTCATAATCATCATGTACACAAATCATACCATCGATTCTTTCTTCAACATAATTAAATCGCCCAAAATAATCATCTTTAATTATTGGTCCCTTTTCGTCGGCAGAAGCAGAATCATAGATGAATATATCATAAAGATCCTTGAGGTCAGTCACCCCATCTTCATTTACATCAAAACTGTAGTCGATACGTTCTACTTCCTTAACAAATCTCTTGTAATATGCATCATTATACTTATCATATGTATATTCAGTAGGAAATGCAGAATTTCTAAAGTTGAAGAAACAGTAATCCATAAAAGAGTTTCTGTTTTCATCAGATCCATATTTATAGCTTTCATCAACGAATTCATTCAACAATAATTCTCTCATATCAGAAGGCGCATCAGGAGAAACGGTTCTGTATACGTGCTCGTGATAATCAGTTCCTGAAGGAAGTAGATAATCCATATTATTTGAGAAAGTTACAAAACTATTCTCGATATATTTAATAAAACATATCTCTCTAAAAAGATCAGAATCAAGAGTATCAATAATTCCATCTTTATTGAAATCGGCGTTTTCAGCACATCTTTCAGCATAACCTTCGGGAAGAGATTCGGGCTCGTTTAAATAAGTAAAAAGAGCATATGAATCAAACCCATCAAGCTTACCGTTGCCATCAAAGTCCATAAGATCAGGGTTATCTTCAATGAACAGAACAGCATCTGCAAGAGGATCAATATCCTTTGGCGTGTAAAGTTTTTCTGCATTAACAGTTGTATTAACCCCGCTCATTGAAATTGCTCCTGCCGAAATTGCGGCAAGATATTTTTTTATACTATTTACTTTCATTCTGATTACCTCCTCGCAATCAACGTCATTAATATCAGTTGTAGTTAGTGATGGAAAGTTCGTAGTGTCACTCGTATTGGTAGAATAGGTGACAACAGTAACTGTTGATTTATCATTTGATAATGTTTGGGATACAGTTGATGTTATTTGTGAGGTCGTTCCATATTCTTTAGAAGATGTGTTTGTATTTATTACGGAAGAGTTCATAACAGTCGTTGAATATGTACTTACAGACTCCGAGGCAACTGTAGTAGTCTCAGTTGTAACTACAATGTTTTCAGTTTCACGTATAACAGAAGTGTTATCTTTTGATGAATTATTCACGATACCAACAGTTATAGCAACTGCGGCAACGACTGATGAAATAGTGGCAAATGATCTTTCTCTGCGTATATGTTTAATTTTCTTTTGTTCAAGAAATTCATCCCTGATCCTGAATACGGCGTCGGCAATATCTTTAGTATCTCTCATATATAAAGCCCTTCCTTTCAAGTTCAGTTTTTAAAGATTTTCTCGCTCTGAAGATCAGATCGCTAACCTGTCGTTTTGCCTTGTGCATGATCTTTGCAATATCAGAGGTGTCGAGGTCCTCGAAATACATAAGGTAAAGTACCTGATAGTAATCTGGATTGAGTTGCTTCATAGCCTTATATAGCTCGGCTTTCTGCTCTTCCTTAAAAAATTCTTTTTCTGTATCTGTTACATCAGAAATGTTAACTTGTTCATCAAGTGACAAATCTGAAATTTTCTGAATCTTCCTAAGATGGTCGATAGCACAGTTCCTCGCGATAGTGAACAACCACGTCTTGAATGAACTTTTTCCTCTGAATACAGGCTTTTTAATAGCCAGTTTTACAAAAGTATCCTGCATAATGTCTTCAGCAAGGCTCATGTTGTTCACAATACTGTTGAGATAAAGCGTTATTCCCTCATGATATTCATCAATTAATTCTATTAATCCATTATCATCACCATCAAGGAAACGGCGGTAGCGCTCTGCATCGTTTCCCATTAGATTAACCCCCCTCATTTTAATAAGGCAAATTTGCTTTATATCTATTAGACGTATGATTTGAGAAATTTACGCATATAAATTTCAAATATTTTTTTGATAACATGAAATATTATATTACTTCTAATTATATCATAACATTATAGATGTATCGTGTCAATAAAAAAACAGCACCTTCAGTCAAACTGAAAGTGCCGTTTTAATAAAAAGGTCATTAACCATTAAGTGCTTCGAGAATAATCTCAAATCTCTTTATTAGGAAGTCGACTACTGAGGTCTGTCCGCCACCGAACATACCATTGCCCCAGTCCATATCTCCCCAGTCCATGTTGCCCCAGTCCATGTTCTCCCAGTCCATGTTCTCCCAGTCAACATTAGCCCAGTCGAAACTTGCATCGCCGCCAAAGCCGCCCCATGCGCCGCCATTTTCACCATTAGCGTCTCCGCCGCCAAAGCCGCCCCATGCGCCGCCATTTTCACCATTAGCGTCTCCACCGCCGAAGCCGCCCCATGCGCCGCCATTTTCACCATTAGCGTCTCCGCCGCCGAAGCCGCCCCATGCGCCGCCATTTTCACCATTAGCGTCTCCACCGCCGAAGCCGCCCCAGTTACCCCAAGCATTTCCAGGATCCTCTTCGCTATATTGGAGGCCTTCTTCACTCTTAGAGGTGTTCAGATCGAAGTCATCAATTGTAAACTCAAAACGTGGATCAGCTTCAACATGTGAACGTATCTTCTTTGCATAATCTGTAACATACTTCTCTGGATCACTATAGTAATCGATAACATCTTTCACGATATCAACATACATATCATAGTATTCAGGAACTTGAAGTAGTTTGGCAAGAGGTCTGTCCTCTATAGTAGATTGATAAAGACTTGTTTTTATGTCAGACGTTACAGCGTTTGCTGCACCGGTAAAATTACCGAGACAGAGGTTGTAGTCCCAACCAACAAAATACATTTTGCCGCCAGAGAACATAAGGTAGTAGTTGTGTGCAAGAGAGCCGTTATAACTGTCGTAGTTACAGAAAATAGAATTAACCGCAAAACCCTTTAAGAAGCTAGGAACATCAAGAATATCCTCGATGAATTTATAATCAGTAGGTGTAAGCTTATTTATTGCCGTCTTGACAGCTTGAATGTGTGAATATTCATCATCTGTTCCAAATTTAACATCAAATCTGTCAAGAGGCATGTTTTCTGTGAATGAGCAATAGCTATCGCCACCGAAGCCGCCCCAGCCTCCATTTTCATTACCTGTTCTTTCAGTTGCTTTGTAGAGGACCGAATCGTCGTCTACTGCATAGCGCTCAGCTAGTGTGGTACCTGGCTGCTCTGCAAGTAGATAGAAACTGTAAAGGTCTCCATTAAGATACATATCAGTATGTGCTGCATGAGGAGCTACACCGCCTATTTCGTACATAGCATTATAGCAGAGAATATCTCTTAGGCATGAAGCATCCATAAGCATATTATTCATGCAGAATTCTGTAAGTCCGTGATAGTTATTTTCCTTGTCATATTTATCAAGCTTGAAACGGAAACTATATTTGCCATCTTTTGCCATCATAAGAGAACTGTTACCTTTTGTTCTGATACCAACATTTTTGAATGTTTCACCATCGATTGTAACATCGCAGGGGGTCCATTCCTCCTTGCTTGCAGTTTTCAGTAAATTATCCCATACCGCTTCGTCAATTTGGACGTCAATCTTATGTATTTTTTCTTGGCTGAAGAGGCTCTCATAGAGTTGCTCTTCGTTATCCATATCATTATTTACGTCGGCGAACTTGGCTGGTTTTCCACTCTTGAAAGTGCTTCCACCGCTGTGTTTCATCTTAATACCGCCTGCGAATACCTTAAGGTCATCTGAATCAATAATTGGAGAAGAAACGACAGCATATCTGAATTTCTTAAGAGTGTTTTTCTCAATGAGAACTTTGTTTGACGAATCAGTAATTGCTATAGGATTGTTCTTAGCCCATTCTTTTGTAAAATCAAGCATAAGAGTAGCCTGTTCTGTGGAGGCTATGTTTTCACACTGCTTTTCATCAGCTGTAGCAACAACTTTGCCGCCTGAAATATTAACATTTCCAACTGCAGTGAGTCCCTTATCACCGAATGCTGAAACATCTCCTCCTGATATATTGATATCGGTTTCTGCTTGTATTGCATCTTTACCAGCCTTTATAGATAAGATGCCGCCTTCAACAGAAATTGTTCCCTTAGAGGACTTGATACCGTCGCCCTTTGATGATATAATTATATTTCCGCCTTTAACCGTTACTGAACTTTTACCCTTTACAGCATCAGGTGCAGCTTCAGCATCTTCATTGAGGGTATTAATATAAAGTACGCCGCCTGTGAATTTTAGGTCGTTGTTGCAAACGATTGCAGGCTGAATATTTGCATTTATAGTAAGCTTGCCTGTTCCGTTATCGCCACCCTTAATTGTAAGATCATCCTTTGCTTCTATAACAGCACTTTCTGCATTATCGTCCGTAAATGCGGTAGTACTATCAGAGATTACATTTTCAGTATCATCTGATACGGTTATAGACGTCTTGTCTGCATTTTTTATAAGGATTGCAGGAGCATTTGTTCCTGTGATATTTACACCTTTAAATACAAGCTTTACAGTACCGTTATCAGTCTTTTCATCTGCAATATCGACACATATTTGACCGTCTGAAAGAGTTCCGTCGATAGTAAACTTACCTGAGTGCGTGATAGTTACCTTAGAGCCATCTGCAACTGCGTACTTTCCATCAACAGTAACAGAGGAATCACTGAGATGAATTTTTGTTTCTACCTCGTCCTTATCGTCATCATTTTCAGATGTATCGCTCTTGTATGACTCGGGAAGAGACTTAATGTTTCCTAAAAGATAATTCTGAATAGATAGTGCATCTTTTGTTGAAAGACCACTTCCATTTTCATATACATCTCCAAGCTCGATACCTTTCTGAGTGATATGCTTAGAATCTGTGCCGTTCACACCATACTTGTCCGGATTTGAAAGTGACTGCATTATAAGTACAGCATCGGCCATATCGACTGCGCCATCACAGTTTGCGTCACCATAGAGAGCGTCAGCGGCAGCCGCCGATACAGCAGAGACAGTCCCAAGGACAACAGCTGACAGGAGTCCTGCCAGTATGTGTTTTTTGTTCATTTGAATCATCCTCCTAAATAAAAAAATTATAATGAAATATATATTTATATTTGTATGATAGTCATTAAAACTTAAAATAATCTTAAATGTATATACATTCAGTGCAAAACGTTATGTATTTTACTATATGAATAATACGCAAGATAAATATTTAACAATTTCAAGTATCAATGTCTGTTAAGAAAACTTTAAAAATCGACCTAATTAATATGTATATATTCAAATATAGATTTCTTCAGTTCCTAAAATTACAAAACCTGCTTTTAAATACATTAGAAGTGCATATTTATTAACACCTGCAACATGAATTATTATTCTATCCTCATTTTTCTTTTGCATAAAAGCAAGAGCGTATCGAAGTAATTTAAGGCCAACGCCTTTTTGTTGATATTCATTTGCAACAAAAAGATCATCAATCTCATTGCTGTAAATAGCAACAGAACCAATGATTTCTCCATTGTCTTCAAGAACGAAGATATTATCTCTATTTTTCAAAAGTTCATCACTGGTTTTACAGCATTCTCGTGGAAGTCCAAGCATGTTACGCATTGGATAGAAGGAATTTTCATATTTGTATTTGTACTGGTTATAATCTGTGGCTTTATAGTTTCTTGGTGAGATATCTGATATAACAGGTCCTCCTTTATATTCAAGAGTATGTACAAAAAAGCTCATTTTATGTCCTCCTGTTTTTTTCTATCAATTATAAATTGTTACATTAAATACATGAATTATTATAACACAATCAAGTAACAAGTGTAAAGAATTAAGTATCAAATTACGATATTGTTTTATAATGCATTATATTCTTGCTGTTTTGTATATAATATGCTATACTTTTATATGTGTTAAATGAAATTTGAAATTTCTTGGCCTTTTAAAGACTTTTTAAACTTTAATGATGTATTATTATATCAGTAAAAAAACGTTGGAGGAAACGATGTATGTTCTTTAAAATGCTGAAAAGTGACCTTAAACGTAAAAAAGGACTAAATATTATCCTCTTTACGTTCATATCGGTAGCCGCTGTGCTGATATTCACCGGAGCTATGCAGATTTTTTCTTATCTTACAAAAGACAAAGCAATTGAACGACTTTGTAAACCGTCTGATATTCTACTTGTCACACTTCCTGAAAACATGGACGAGGATGAGATTAACAAGAAGCTTCCTGATGAATTATCCGCTCGTGATGATATTACGGAATGGGAGTACAAGAGAATGACCGAGATAAACTATACTTCTCTTGATTTTGATAATTTTGATGAAAAAGCCTTAATGTGGGAAACATTTTATATTACTCCGCTTCCCCAAAAGTTTGATCTTGTATATGACTTAAACGATCTTCCGTTTTATGTACCAAACGGCTGTGTTGCGATAACAATTGATATATCACAGAGAACAGGTGCTAAAACTGGTGATATTTTGAAATATACAACAGAAACAGGATATACATACGAACTTAAGATAGACCGTATTTTCAAAGAAAATATTACAGGACATGTTAACAGAATAATTGTTTCCGATGCAGATTATGAAATCCTTACAGATGATTCGGTAATAAAAAATAATGTATATGGCTTAAAAGTGCGTGACAGTTCTTACGCAGGTTTAAATCTACTTATCGAAAATATAAACAAAACTATTCCCGTTTACGGTAAAGCAAATATAACAGCAATGAGTAATTCTGACGCTATACTTGGTATAATATCTATTGCAGTTGTAGCCGTGAGTATATTTCTTATAGCTATTATATTAATGACAATTCGTTTTACTATGGTAGCTGATTTAAAAAACGAGGAAAAAGAAATAGGCATGATGAAAGCGCTTGGAGTTGATTCTCTCAGTTTCAGATGGCTGTTTGCTGCTAAATATATAGCTTTTGCTATTATCGGCGGTATTATTGGAATTGCTGCAGGTATACCGCTAACTGGTCTTGTTGTAAATATGTTCGGACCTAACTGCATTCTTCCACGACACTGGGAAATGTTTTTTATTGGTGTTTTATCTGTAATGGCAATGATAGTAGTAATGATACTTTTCTCTCTTCTTGTTATGCTTAGGATAAACAGGATAACAGTTATTGATGCTCTCCATGGAGAAAACAGGGGAGAACGTTTTACAAGAGGATTCCCGCTGTTTATGCATAAGCACAGAAAAATGAATGTTTCTATGTTCCTTGCGTTAACAGACATTTTAGGACGCTTCAAGCGTTATATTTTCCTTATTATTGCGTATACTCTCGGCGCTGCAATAATTATTTTGATATTCAACCTCAGAAACAGTAATATCAATCCGGAATACACAAGATTCTGGATGATAAATACCTATGATTTTGATTTAGACTTAAGCGATGAACAGTATGATGAATTGCGTAAAGAAAGAGCTAAAACAGGCAAAGTCATATGGGAAATAGTTAACGAACAGATAAAAGCAGCTGATATTCCAGCACATCTTGATATAGCAAATATAGGTTTTGCATCGCTTGATCTCAATGGTCAGAAAAAATCATTTAATGTATACTGGGGTGACGGTGTCGCTGAAAAGCAGCTCTATCAGAAGGGGGGGAGTATTCCAATTCTAGAAAATGAAGCCGCAATGAGTGCTTATACTGCGAATCAAATTGGTGTTCATGTAGGAGATGTTCTTCATATCAATATTTCTGAGTTTAACGATGATGAAACAGACATAGAAGAACGTGAAATGGAAGTTGTAATAACAGCACTTATCGACTATATGGAGGGAGGAGTTCCTATCATTGTAATGAACGATCTATATAATACAGGTTATGTTGGAGGCCATAATATCATAGGCTATACTATTGACACTCCCGAAACAGAAAAGCCAGCAGTTATAAATAAACTTAAGGAGCTTTGGGGTGATGAGCACGTAATTACAGCAATTGAAGGTGTCAAAGACGATATGAAACAGTATGATCATATTTTTTGGCTTCTTGAGTATGTCGTCGGTAGCACTCTGATTGTAGTTCTAATTCTGATTACTTATCTTTACGTAAATATTTTTGTATCAGAAGAAACAGCAGAGATAGCGCTGCTTAAGAGCATGGGCTTCCGAAATGGTGTTGTAAGTAAATGGTATTTTCTGCGAATGCTAATTCTAATATTAGTTTCAGTAATTTTTGGAGAGATTATAGTATGGACATGTGGTACGCCATGCTATAGGAAGTTTATGGAGCAATTCAATGTTACCGGTGTAAAGATTATATTTGAGTTCCCAGTAAGTTTTATCTTAATACCATTTATTTTAGGATCGGCTGTTCTTATAACAACTTATATTACATCGATAAAGGTGAAAAATATTGAAATTTGGAATATTTCAGAAGAATAAGGGTGAAAATATGGAAAATATAATATCAGTCAAAGAACTGTGTAAAACATATATAATAAAGAAAAACAGTAATAACGTTTTAAGAAATATAAGTTTTGAACTTAAGGACGGAGAATTCATTTCTGTAATGGGACCCAGTGGAAGTGGCAAATCAACGCTTCTTTATACAGTCAGCGGCATGGATAAAGCTACTTCCGGAAAGGTACAATTTATTGGAAAAGATATCGATTCTTTGAGCAAAAAGGAACTTTCAAAGCTTAGACTTAATGAAATGGGATTCATTTTTCAACAGATGTATATGATAAAAAAGCTTTGTATCATAGATAATATACTTTTACCAGCATATCAAGCAGGAGTTCCTAGAAAAGAAGCTAATAGGCGTGCAGAAGAACTCATGAGAAGACTGGAAATAATTGATACGGCAGAACATGATATAAATGAAGTATCTGGCGGACAGTTGCAGCGAGCTTGTCTTTGTAGAGCATTAATAAATGAACCAAAAGTGATCTTTGCTGATGAGCCTACAGGAGCTCTAAATTCTAAGGCTTCCGCAGATGTGATGCGTGAGCTTTTAGTTGCAAATCAATCTGGTACAAGTATCATGATGGTAACTCATAGTGTAAGGGTAGCAGCTATGAGTGACAAGGTACTTTACCTTAAGGATGGTGATATACAGGGCGAAATAGACCTAGGCAAATTTTCTGACAATGACGATATTTCAAAACGAGAACGTCGTATAAGCGAATGGCTAATGGAGCGGGGTTGGTAAGGAGTAAAATATGAAAAAAAAGAGTATGATTTTTGTTACAACGTGGCTGATAATTACTTCAGCATTACTATGCGGCTGTGAAAAAAATGGCTATTCGGATTTTATTATCCCGGAACAAAGTGAAAGTACACTTATGCCTGTTGATGATATATATATAAGTAACAATTACAGTGGTATAGCTCCAAAAAAAGAAAAAACATTAAAAACTGTTCACTCTTCAGATGGAATTTGCGTTATTGATTGTAAGGAGAGCTATTATGATATAACACTCGATTACACTATTGGTAGCTACTACGATGTCGGTGCTGCATATGCTGAAGCGATTAAACTTGTAAGGGAGGATTATCCTGCATTTTGTGAAGGATATCTATATGAGAATGTTAGAGCAGTTTTCAATGGAATGAATGGGGAATATTCAGGGGTTTTGAAACGTGTTGAGAGCTTTTATAAATCTCTTGATGAAGAATATAGACAGGAAATAGACGGCTTTGCTGATAAAATGCATGGAAACTCAGAGGGACTTAAGGAGGATGGCGTACTTTCTAGAGATGAGGTTATTCTTATGCAGTTTATTCCAGACATATTACGAGGTACAGCCTGCAGTGTTCTTTCAGCTGACGGAAAAACAACATCTACAGGTGATCGTATCTCTTGCCGTGTGCTTGAATGGCAGTTAGGTAGTGACAATCAGATATGCACAGGACATAGCTTAGTTCATGTTAAAAACGGTGATAAAAGTTATGTTTCTGTAACATATCTTGGATTTATGACAATACTTACTGCTATAAATAATGATGGAGTTATGATTTCTGAACTTGATGTTGGAAGTGGAGAAAAGTATACTTCCGAAGGTAAAACAAGTTACACGTATGCTCTTAGATATTCATTAGAGAATTTTACCACAGCACGAGAAGCTGCGGATTATTTAACTACAAACTCGGAACTATATCCATATTGTTTCAATGCTTTCTGTACAGATAAGGATTACGCCTGCATTGCTGAGATATACCAGGGCGATGATTTTGGCAAGTCTGTAATCAGAGACAGCAATACAAAACTCAATAAGGGCCTTGATTGGAAAAATACTGATTATATATGCGCTGTAAATTCTTTTGCAGCGGACGGAAATAAAGATACGCTAGTTCATAATGCCGGAAATATCATCAGATGGAATAGATATAATAAGCTTTTTGCTGATGAAAACAATATTTCAGTTGACCGCTTCAAGGAACTAATGACATGTGAAAAGACTGATAATGAATTTATAAGAATACGAGGTGCTGGAATGGTACATATGGTGCTTGCAGATTATTCGCAAAATAGCTTACAAGCAATATTTACAGGTAAAAATGGAGTTACCGATTCACCTGTATTTATCGATTTGGGTAATTGGAATTAAAATTGGGGGTGGATGATGACGGATATACTTATCGTTGAGGATGACCTGGAAATGGGAGAACTTTTAAAAGATTTTATGATTAAAGAAGGTTTTACAACGCATCTTAGCAAAACTGCGGAGGAAGCTCTTGAGTTACTTGATAAGGAAAGAACTGGAATGGTGCTTCTTGATGTAATGCTACCTAAAATGGATGGTTTCGAGACTTGTGCCACCATACGTGAAAAACAGAATATTCCTATACTGATGATGAGTGCGATGACAGATGAAGAAAGCAAGCTTCTCGGGTATGATACGGGAGCTGATGATTATATTGACAAGCCTTTTTCTGTTCGAATACTTATGGCAAAGATTAAAGCTCTGTTGAAGCGCAATAATTCATCAGAGTGTAATGAGACGCTTGTCGGATATGGAATAGAGCTAGACCCTATATCCAGGCACGTAACAAAGGACGGATTGGAGCTTAAGCTTAATGCAAAAGAGTTTGACCTTTTACAATACCTTATGGAACACAAAGGAGTGGCCGTCCGTAAGGAAGAGCTTTTCAATGCGGTTTGGGGATTTGATTGCTTTACTGAACCTAGCACTGTTAGCGTACATATCTGTTGGTTACGTGAAAAAATAGAGAAAGACCCTAATATTCCTAAAATCATAAAGACTGTATGGAAGGTCGGATACAGGTTTGGTGAGCAGATATGAAAAGATTCTTTTCTGTTTTACTGCTGCTTGCAATTTTGTTTGCAACAATAGCGATTGGATTTGACTATATATATATTAGAAAAACACATGAAATATTAAATAGTAGAAATGTGACTGTAAACAGGATAAACTCGGAGATTGAGAAGCTTATTCAAGATAAAGGGGAAGATCCGGATTATTGTATTAAAAATAAAATAGAAGAATGGAAATGTCGCTATGGAAAATCAGCCCCACAGAATATTGTATATATTCCTTTAGACGGTGCAGATATATTTCAGGCTAAAGCCGAAAGTGCAAATGCTCTTTGTACGATTACTGGTAAAAATAGTAATATTATAGGTTGTGTAGAATACACTTACCAAACAAATAGCAGTAAAAAAGCTCTTACGGTTATTAACTGTACTTTCATATTTGCATTTTTTATCACTGCTGGCTTTATGCTTTACATATGGTTAGCAGTAATTTTGCCTTTTAGACGCCTTTCGGATTATCCTGAAAGACTTGCGAGACTTCGAGACATACAAAAGTTACCAGAAAGCAAAAGCAGATATTTTGGAAGGTATGTTTGGGGGATGAATATGCTATCAGATGTCCTTAGATCAAGCAGTAATCGGATACAATCGCTTGAATGTGAGCATCAAAAACTAGTAACAAGTATTGCGCATGGTGTAAATACGCCAATAGCGAATATTCGTCTTTATACAGACGCAATACGCACAGGGCTCTATAAAGGAGAGAAAAAAATCGAAGAAATTGCTGATAAAATAGATATAAATACGGAAAAAATCGAAACAATGTCTAAGGATCTAATAGTCGCTTCGACATCATCATGTGGCGGATTTGATATTGAAATCGGTACATTTAATATTAAAGAGTTAGCAAAGCTGATAGATAATGAATATAAGGATAGAATGAAAATGAAACGCATACCATTTATCGTTGAATGCGTAACAGAATGTATTATTGAGAGCGATAAATATGCACTTTATAGAGCAGTTAGTCAGATACTTGAGAATGCTGTAAAATATGGTGATGGAAGCGGTATTAAAGTAGCGTTAATGAAAGCTGATCAAGGTTTTTACATATCAGTAAGGAACAGGGGAGAGTTGCTTCCGGAAAAAGAACTTCCTTATGTTTTCAGAAGTTACTGGCGTGGATCAAATGCTGTTGACAAGGAAGGCAGTGGCATTGGACTTTATTCTGTTCATGAAACTGTAAAATCTCTTGGTGGAAGTGTTCACGCTAGGCGTATTGAGGAGACTTTAGAAATGGAATTTATAATATTTATAGAAAAGATTTAAAATTATTATGCGAAGAATAAGTATATAGAACTGTTATCTCCACTAAGAGTAGATTGACGGATCGGCTTATTTAAGATATAATTGGTTCAGGAGTTAACATATGGTTTAATATAAGAAATGGAGGTTATTATGGATCAGAAAAAAACAGGGCAGCTTATCAAAAAAATCAGGATAGAAAAAAATTTTACTCAAAAGCAGCTTGCTGAACTGCTTAATGTTAGCGATAAGACAGTTTCAAAGTGGGAACGTGGAAATGGGTGCCCTGATATATCATTGCTTCCTGAACTTGCAAGCGTCCTAGAAATAGATATTAGTATTCTGCTCTCTGGAGATATAGAAATTAATGAAAGCGAGAAAGGAAATATGAAAAAGCAAAGATTTTATGTATGTCCTAAATGCGGAAATATTATTACATCAACATCAGACGCGTCTATCAGTTGTTGTGGAAGTAAGATTGTTCCATTAGAGATGCGCAAAGCAGCGGAAAATGAGCGCTTTATAGTCGAAGATATAGGAGGAGAGCTTTATATTCATATTGATCACGAAATGACAAAGGAACATTATATTTCATTTGTTGCTTATTTACATGATAATAAATCTATGATTTTCAAGCAGTATCCAGAATGGAATATTCAGATCACAATGCCACTTTTCCGCACAGGAAAGATTATATGGTACTGCACTAAGCACGGATTAATGTTTCAAAACTTATAAAATAATAAATTACTATTGACATTTGCCATATAAAATGCTATTATATAAATACCATAAAGAGTACGCGAGGGACAAGCCCGTTAACCGTACAGCAACCTGCAATAATGTAAGGTGCTAAAGCTTGAACGATGGGGTTGAATATGATGATAAGCGATCCTATTGTGTTGATGGGGTCGCTTTTATACTTAATATGGAATATACAATTTAAGGAGTAAATATATATGTGCACAATCAGAGAAATGCTAGGAAACGATGAAAAAGTATGGGTTTACATCAATAACAGCGACACGTGGGATAAGTTTGTTAAATTAGCAAAAAAAGAAGGCTTTGGTTTTGGTAATTTAACATATGAAATGTGGAATTTCGGGCATATTATTTCAATTAATAGAAGTGGCGATATGGGGCATCTTCCACTTTTTGTATGGTGTAATAGTTTTTTATATGATATAAAATGTTTGCCTAAAAAAATAGATTTCTTGAAGTATTATAATAATAAAGATTTCATTTGTAAAGATTCACATTTTACATCAAATCTTTCGTAATGAATGAAATAAACGTGTCCTCATAGGAGGGCACGTTTACTTTCTTCTTCCAGGTTTTGATAGTTTCTGTTCATACATTCTTGAGTCGCTTATCTTAATATAATCTTCAAGTTTAGCGCCATTATCAGTTTCTATTAGGAAAGCACCATAACTCAGTTCAATATTATAAGGTTTATTAGAATGTCGATTATATCTTTCTAAAGCACTTTGCATACGTTCGACGAATCGGTCGAGCTGCTTTTGAGAATAACGTGGAGCGAAGATATAAAATTCATCGCCACCAGCTCTTCCTGCTATTTCACCTGAGTCGCAGCATTGATTAATTATTTCTGCAGCGGATTTTATAGCTCTATCGCCTTCGTAATGACCGTAAACGTCGTTTATATGTTTTAAACCGTCCATATCAATGACCATAGTACAAACAGTTCGCTTTGAGTTAAAATGTCGAATTGCTTCTCTAGAATGATCGTCAAATCCACGTCGGTTAAGCATTCCAGTTAGTCCATCACGGATGCTCAGGTTTTCAAGTTCGGAGATAAGTTTTATAATTTTATCATTCTTGTAAAGCGTTTCTATTGTCATTGCCATATTAAGCAACCAAACATTATAGAACTCGTTGAATATATCTTTGCTACTCATTTCGATTACAGCATAACCAAACATTCTTTCGACACAGTGTACGCTCATTATATAGAAAAAATGAGGTAAATTTGTACTGGATTTTGGAATTAAGGAAGAGACACTAAATGAATGCTCTGATTCAGTATATTCGTTCTTTTTATCAATCCATACAGCTGGAGTGAATTCGCCGGATGGACTATGGAAATCACTATCGCTGGACAATTTTCCACTAGTGTCCTTGTGTAGCATAAGAAAGAAAGAATTATAATCTCCAAAATTTATTGAAGTTTCAATAAATACACTGCCAAGCATAAGTAGGCTATCAACTTTATTTAACTTAAGGAGAGCAGATTCTGCGTCATAGAGGTTATAACTAAAATTACGATTAATTTCATAAACCCTGTTCACATTTTCTGCCTCAAATTTATAATCCAGTTTCTTACAACCGCATGACTGGTTAAAGATAGGCGATGAAGTGACATTGAGATCAATATCAACGCTTTTTTTATTCCAAAGGCTCTCGAATAGTGTAAGTGACTTACGTGCTATCTGCTCTCTTTCACGCGTAGCTGATGTAAGATGTGGTAGAAATTCCTGACCTTCAAACGTACCGTCAAATCCGGATACAGCGATATCACCTGGGACATTAATATTGTGTTTCTTGAAAGCGGTTATAAGAGAAATAGCCATATAGTCGTTTGCACAGACAATAGCTTCTGGGCGTTCTGGCAAAGATAGAAAGTATTCAGCAGCTTCATTACCCTTATGGAACCAGAAATCACCTTCAAACATCCCTGCGCCATTTTCAGGAAATCCTCTTTCTTGCATTATGTTTTGAAATTCTTTAAGGCGAGCCTGAGCGTCAGGGTGACTTAAATACCCTGACATAAAACCGATTTTGGTGAAGTGATGATGATCAATAAAATGTTCGATAAGTGTTCTTATGCCACCTGTATCGTTAAACTCTATATTGTAAAAGCCTTCTACATGGGTGCTTATAGAAATAACAGGGCAAATTGCTTCACGAAGCTTACGTATTACTTTATCCGCCATGCCCTCCACATTATAGCCTTCACCGTCAAAAATTATTCCGTCAAACTGGTTAAGATCTATCATTTCTATTAGGTCGAATTCGTAATCGCCGTACTGGGCATTTTTGTTGCCTATTTTACCAAGAGAATTGATGTATACTATGTTTATCTTCATATCTTCAGCAATTTTATTAAAGCATCTACACAGATTCTGCCTATATCGACTTGTAAAACTACATCCGAAGAATGCTATTGTTTTTAGTTTCGCGGTCATAGTATCAATCACCTCGGTCCAAGCAAACTTGATCTGATATTATAATATCACAAATTTTGCTGATTGTCAACGTGCAAATCGTGCAAAATCAACACTGAATTGTAAAAAAACACAATAAAAAGTTAAATCCTGTAAATATATTCGAAGATAAAATAATTACTTCATTCTAAATTTCAAATATTTAAAATCTGGTTGAGAAAAATGTTAAGAAATAATTTAACAAAATATAGTTTCTCGTAGACTTAATGAAAAATGCTAGATAGATAAAAGTAATTAGACATGAATACAACAATTATTTTTATTACTTTAATAAATTATAGCATATTTTAACCGTATTTTCAATTAGTTTGATAGAAAATTTATAAATAATTAACATATTGAAGCGTATAAAAAAAGCTCTCAAACTAATGAGAGCTTTTTTTATAAAAGGGAAGGTTAAACTACAGGTAGTTTCTCTAAGATATTAAGACATAACTTTTGAATTGTGGCCGCATCATTATTTGTTACGCCGTCACCAGTCATATAGCAGTCTGCATTTTTTAGACCTAATTCAGTGATATGCTTTTCGTCTGTTCCGTTTATGCCATAACGTGATGGATTTGCCAGTGACTGCATAATAAGAACTGCGTCTGCAAGATCAATTTGACCATCGCAGTTGGAATCACCATACATAATAATATCAGTATCAACTGTCGTTGTAGTGTTTATTGTTGTAGTTACTGCGCTTGATGTGGTAGAAGTAGTAATAGTAGTTGTTGTTGTAGAGGTTTGTGATGATAATGTTGTGCTTTCAATTTGATTTTCGGATATGACAATGAATGCCTCGAGGCTTTTAGCACCTGATTCAGCAGGATCAATTTGTTTACCAGATTTATCAGAAGCATACCAAGCTTGAAGAATGGCAGACTTCTGTTCCTTGATATAAGAAATCAGTTTAACAATTGTATCTTCATCTGTTACAGCGACAGCCTCTGTAGAAGATACGTCCATTATCTGTTTGGGCGAATTAATATCAATACTTATTGTATCTGATTTCTTTGTCTCCCAAACATAAGCTACCCAGTAGTTCTTACCGTCGATAGATGGAGAAAAACCAAGACAGCCGTTCATAAAGTTTGTATTGCTATCAAATTTCACTTCTACGAATGCATTATTACCAATAGGATTACCGAAGTCAACTATTCCGTCTGAACTTTTCTTACCATAAAATTTGCTACTATCGGAAATCGGAACAGTGGTTGTAGTAGTTGTTGTAATTACTGGTTTCGAAACAGTTGTTACGATAGTTGACTGAGTGTCGCCTCTTGCATATTTATTAATAGCCTGTACAATTTCAGGCTGTTTCCATGTACAGTTCGATCTGTCTAGGAGCATAAAGCTTATATCGTCCCACCAGCAACAGGTAATGCCTCTTGAAGAAGCAAATGCTGTAAAGTATGCAGCACAGTCAATGCGTGGTTGAACGTTACCGCCCTTGTCACGAGCGCCATATTCACCTATATATACTGGAATTCCCTTTGATACATATTGATTGTATACTTTATCAAGTGCCTGCTGTATTTCCCCTGTATCTGTGTTGATGTTGAAATAATTAACGCTCTGAGAATCACTTTCCTCTGCAAGTGCGAAACCATATGGAAGATAAGCATGTACAGCAACAATAAGTCTGTTCTGAGTTTTATCGTTAGGAAGTTTGAAATTCTCGTTAGTCGCTCCGTCTACAGAACAGTCATAACCAGGAATTGCTACATAGCGTGAATTGTTATTTCCTCCTGAGGAACGGATAGTGTCGAGAATATCTTGATTGAGCTTGTTTATAGTCTTTATAGCGTCTATACAGTCGCCGTTTGATGGATTAATCCACCATTCGTTTTGATGTCCGACGAGGCGCGGTTCATTCATTGTCTCAAAAATAAGTTTTGAATCGTAATCCTTGAAACGATCAGCTATTTGCGACCATATGGTTGTCATATAGTTTTTTGATTGCTGATAATGTGCAGAATCAGGATACATATATTTTTGATCATTATCATGATGAACATTAAGAATTACATACATATCATCATCGATAGCATAATCGACCACTTCCTGAACTCTGTCCATCCATTGTTTTGTTATATTATAGCTACCATCAACGTGATTATGCCACGAAACAGGAATTCTTACAGTTCTGAATCCTGCAGCTTTAACGGCGTCTATCATTTCTTTTGAAGTTTTGTATCCGCCGTTCCAGCAAGTTTCAATCCCCATCTCGCTTCCTACCCAGCCTGTATCATCGATAGCATCTAGTGTATTACCAAGATTCCATCCAAGACGCATATCTTTTACAAAATTTATTCCTTCGGTATCAGGAATATTCTTAGCTGGGATATTCAGTTCAGGAATAGTATAAGATCCTGCATTAACAACATTGCTTTCGTTGAACACGCTGTTTATTTTTAATGCAGCAGCAGAGCTTTTGTCACTTTCTAAATGATTAGAAAATGATGAGAGCGAAGTTGCAAGTGTAATAGCAGCTATAAGTGCTGAACAGCCCTTTTTAATGAGTTTATTCATTGTTATTCTTCCTTTCAAGTTTTAATTATATGCACGGTTTTAATAACAACTCTATGATGCTTTTATTATATAATAAGATTGTGTAAATTTCAATGCTGAATTCGATTGAAAATATGAACATTTCAGCTTTATTGTGTTGATTTTATTCTTATAATTTAGTATAATAGATATGAAACTAGTAATCGGAGGTGGAGTATGCGAAAAAGATTAGTTCTTATTACGGCAAACACTGATACCCTCTATCAAACAAGTATGATAAAAATTATGTCCGAGCAATCAGCGATTCTTGGCTATGATTTAATAGTTCTCACTCATTTTGTAAACTATGATGACGGTGGGGATTATATGAAGGGCGATGAAAACATCTATTCGCTTATTTTTCAACTTAAATTTGATGGAGCAATTGTCGATCTTGGTTCTTTTTACAGTCGCTCATTAGCTAAAAAACTTGATGTTATGCTTAGAGAGAAAAATATACCTGTTGTTTCTCTCGATTATCATAGTGGTCATTTTGAAGACTGCATGCAAAATGACAGAGAATGTTTCTGCAAGCTTACAGAACACTTTATAAAAATACATGGATTTAAGAATATTTACTGTCTCAGTGGACCTGAAGGCGAGATACATTCTGATGAGAGAATAAATGGTTACAAAGATGCTTTGGTTAAAAATGGAATTGAAATACGTCAGGATCATATCTTTTATGGTGACTTCTGGATAGGAAAAGCAGTAGAATTTGCTGAAAAAATCGTTTCAGGAATAATTCCGAAGCCGCAAGCTATTGTCTGTGGAAGTGATTATATGGCTTTGCAGCTCTGTCTTACACTAATAAAAAATGGAATACGTATTCCTGAGGAAATATCAATCGGTGGATATGACGGTAATCCTGATGTAAATTATTATCAGCCTTCTCTAACATCATTTAGCGGAGCATATCTTGAAAATGCAGTTAAAGCAGTTTGTCGTCTTCATGAGATGATAAGCGGAGATAGCGATTATGAAGTAGTAAAAACTATATCTTATTTAAAGATAGGTGCAAGTTGCGGATGTAGAGAAATACTTGCAAAGAATGCAGACATAAGCCAGCGAATGCTAGATAGAGCTATGCGCGCAAATATTTTTATGCATAGTAACTATTCATCAATAATGAGTAACGTAAAGGATATCAGTGATTTTTCGGAAGCTATGCTTAGAAATATGTATTTACTTGATTTATCTGGTGATTTCTTTATATGTTTATGTAATTATATGTTTGATGAAAATAATGATACCGTTGGTGAACTCAAAAGCGGATACACAAATATAATGAAGTGCATTGTCACGCATGTTAACTATAGAGGGGACCCAACTCCAAAGATATTTCATCTCGAAAGCATAATTCCAGAGGAAGATATAGTGGCAGAACCAAGAACGTATTATTGTACTCCTCTTCATTATCTTGATAACAGTTTCGGTTATTGTGTAAGGAGATACAGTAGTAAAGAGATAGTTTTTGAGCAGTTCTATGGAGAGTTTTGTCAGATAGCTGCAGATAGTATAGAACGTATAAGAATGCTTGAACATGAAAAGCATCTTAACGAAAAAATACAGCAATTGTCTGAACGTGATATTCTTACAGGACTTTTCAGCCGGAAGGGTATAATTAATTATATGGAAAAACTCGATAATAAAAAAGAGTATTTCGGAGTATTGTACAATTTAGAAGACATTGAGCAAACTAGACGAAGCTTTGGAGAAGATTATCTTAAAAGAGTATATGTATCATTTGCTCAGGCTGTGAACCTCTCCTGCATTAGGGGCGAGTTGGCTGCAAGAATAAGCAGAGACGAATTCCTTATAACAGGTGAATGTGATGGTTCTGAGTTCCCTGGTCAACTCTTCATTAATACACTTAAAGCCAATATTAAAATGATAGAAAAGCATCAGGACATCAAATTATTATCTATAGTATCCCATTTTACTGCGGTAACAGCAAATATATCATCTCCCCAGGAACTAATATCGCGACTTGAAGATCAACTTGAAGAAAGTCGTGATCCGCAGAGATTTGCAGGAAATGTTTATATGAGTATTATAAGGCAACTTCACGACAGCATCTACGAGGAACCTCAGTTAAATTGGAACGCCGCCTCCGAAGCTGCTAAACTTAGGCTCAGCCAGTCATATTTTCAACATATTTATAAGAAATTTGTAGATGTAAGCTTTAATTCTGATGTCATTTCTGCACGGATCGCATTAGCGGAAAGGCTTTTAGTCAGCACAAATTTAAATGTTTGCGAAGTTGCGGAAAAGTGCGGATATTCAGAGCAATCATATTTTATGAAATTATTCAAGAATAAAACAGGAATGACTGCTCTAGAATTTAAACGTAAAAAACTCAGTGGTGTCTGAAGATTTTATTAACCAATGACCAAGTTACAATGATTAGAGTATTTCATTTTTATTGACATAATCGGTTCATTATGATATAATTAAAGTTGCTAACTATACATTTTCCTTTTTTCACGCGGGGGTGACATTATCAAAAAAATAATGAAATACGCGCTGAATATTGGTCTTATTCTTGTAATTACACTTTTAACGCTTCATTTTATTTTCAAAGAACAGGAACTTCATGAAATCATACGTGATCTCAGTTGTGCTGATACTGGTTGGATAGCCTTAGGAGCTTGTGCTGCTGTATTTTTTGTTGCAGGCGAATCATCGATAATACATTATATGCTTAGAGTGCTCGAACAAAAAACGAGCTTTCTGAAATGCCTGAAATATTCTTTTATTGGCTTCTTTTTTAGTTATATAACACCTTCATCCACAGGCGGTCAACCGATGCAGATGTACCATATGAAAAAAGACAAGATAAAGATTGGATATTCTACGCTTATCATGCTTCTAATCACAATAGCCTATAAATCTGTCCTTGTGCTTATGGCTCTTGGATTTTTAATCTTTAATTATGATGTTGTTGCACTGTATGCAGAGGATATGAAATGGCTTATAGTTCTTGGATTTGTATTAAATCTGTCATTTATTGCAGCACTTCTTCTGATCTTTATAAAACCCATTTGGGCTAGAGCTCTTGGCATCAAAGTAGTATATTTCCTTACCAAAATTAGGATAATGAAACGAAAAAATAAAGAAAAATACACAGAAAAGCTCATAAGGATATGTGATACATACGCTATGGGGGCAGATTATATCAAGAAAAACCTTTCCGTTGTGTTTAATGTATTTCTAATAACAGTTGTGCAGCGAATATGTCTTTTTAGTATAACGTGGATTGTGTACAGGGCATACGGCCTCAATAACACAAGCTTTATAGATATTCTTACACTGCAAATAATGATAGGAGTTGCGGTTGAGATGCTTCCTCTTCCTGGAGCTGCTGGAATATCAGAAGGTTGCTTCCTTCTTGCGTTTACAGAGATATTCGGCTTAGATCTTGTAAAACCTGCACTTCTAATGAGTCGTGGACTAAATTTTTATTTTATACTTCTTCTTGGCGCAGCAGTAACTTTTGCAGTGCACATAACTAATATGAAAAATGATAAAAATCTAATAGAATAAAATTAATTTGCTCCGCTTTAGCGGAGTTTTTTTATAGTTATTCGTAAAATATCTTGCATTTTGTCATTTAATAATGTATAATAAGGTAAGAGGTGATTATATGAGCTTTTGGTCGAAAATTGGTCAAGCGATTTCTCCTTATTATAACCTTATTATTCTTGCTTTTGCAGCTTTTACTGTAGTGATAGCTATAAAACTTCATCAAAACAGGCACTCAGTGGATAATGAAATATATGACTGGGAAGCTTCAAGTGATGATCTCTATAACGTAGACAGAGTCGACAGGATTTTTGACAGCTATCGCAAGATGAATACACAGTATACAATGTTTATTACATTAATATCAATATTTCCACTGCTTGGAATGCTTGGAACTGTTCTTGCACTACTCGGTCTTGATATGTCGAGTGCAGAGGCAATAAGCAATGCAAAAAACAACTTTTTCGGTGCTCTTACCTCTACAGCGTGGGGAATAATCTTTGCTGTATTTTTTAAAATAGTAAATGCTAATCTTTTTGCAGATGTGGAGGACCTTATCCAACGACACCTTGCACTGATAAAAAAGCTGAGAAAAAGCGGGATAACCGAATCACAGAAACAATTCAGACAATAAGGGTGAACGTATGAAGGTGCGAGAGATAATCCTTGATTTTACATCGCTTCTTGACGTTGTAATGATAATACTGTTCTTTTTCATTTTATTCAGCTCTTTTGATGTAGAAACTGCAACAGAAAAGGCAAATCAAGCAGAAGCATCATATATCGAGCTGATCGAAGAAAACGAAAAGATACAGACTAAAAACGAACAGGAACAGCAGGAATGGCGAGAAAAAGCTTCCAAAGAATGGGAAAGGATACTTTCTGCTGACGCTAATGCAGTCAATAATCAGAAAGCGCTTACTGCATATAACAACGGAGAAAGCATATATTTCAATCTACAGAATGTTGAAAAGAGCGACACATGGACATTGAGTGTACTTTATGGGACAAAAAAAGCAGGGGAGATAAGCTCTAATGAGTCTCGCGAGCTAAGGGAAAAGATTAAAGTCTGTCTTGAAAGGTCTGGATATAAAAAGGATGATGTTATAATAAGTTCTCTAACATATGATGGCGATTCTTATGGTACCGAAATAGTCGTACCACTTATTGAAAGTGCTATTACTGATGTTCAACGCGAGTATACTGGTTTATATTTTACAACAATAAATATTTCAAAGTGAGGTTATCAAAATGAAAAAGATTTTAGGCGTTATTCTTATTCTTATTATCGCAGCTTTAATTTTTGCTCTTATCTATTTCAAAGGATTCGGTGGATTTGGAAAAGATTCTGGCGAAAACAAGAAAGACGATACATCAGTATCTGAAACTACTGTAGAAAAGACAGAAGCCACTACCGAGGAATTAACAGAAATTAAATCAGTTGATATTACGGTTTCTGGAAGAGATTATCTATTCAATAACGAAAAAATTTCCCTTGATGCTCTTATCACTGAGATAGGAAAGTTTGATAAAGACTCAAGTATATTAATTTCTTATGATAATACAGCAACAAAGAATACAATGGACGATCTTACAGACAAGCTTGATGAACTTGGTTACAAAAATTATGAAAAGGTCTCAAAGTAGTACACAAAACATAAAAATAGGCTGATACTTCTCATTTAGTATCAGCCTATTTTTTATATCGTTTCTTTTCTGATAACAGTTCCTTTAGGGAAAATAATATCTGATTTAAAAGAAAACTTCATCATTGCGTGGTTAGCGGTTTCAATCGATTCACCGTTTTCATCGTAAATCGTATCGAGAACGACTTCAACCGGTTTCTGAGAAGGAGCAAGTATTTCGACTTTATCTCCAGCGAAAAAGCGGTTTCTCTGTGTACAGTAAACAATCCCTTTTTCGCATTTCTCAACTACAGCTACAACATCAAAATTGCGTATATAACCACTGTTTTCGTAATACTGCGATTCGTCAGGAACACCAAAGAAAAAGCCGTTACAATACTTCCTATGGCTAACTTTGTATACTTCATCTCGTATCCATTCTGGTAAAACATACTTTTCAGGTTTTTTGTAGTAATAATCTACAGCCATTCTGTATGCATTGGTAACGACAGCTACATAGTACGCGGATTTAGCTCTACCTTCTATTTTAAGACTTGTAACACCAGCTTTCGCTAGCTTATCAATGTGCTCTATCATACACATATCTTTGGAGTTAAGAATATATGTGCCTTTTTCGTCCTCAAATACTGGAAAGAACTCATTAGGACGTTTCTCCTCCATAAGATGGTAGCCCCAACGGCATGGTTGCGCGCATTCACCACGGTTTGCGTCACGATTGACCAGATACTGGGATAAAAGACATCTTCCCGAGAATGATACACACATCGCTCCGTGAACAAAAGCCTCAATATCAAGGTCGTTACTGGTTTTGGCTCTTATTTCAGCTATTTCTTCGAGAGAAAGCTCTCTGGCAAGAACAACTCTTTTTGCTCCCATATTGTATAATTCTCGAGCAGTAACGTAATTAACGATGCCAGTCTGAGTGGAAATATGTATCTCCATATCAGGAGCATACTTTTTTATCAACATAAGGAGACCTATATCAGCTACTATCAGCGCGTCAATTTTTGCTTCGACCGCTTCCTTTGCAAATTGTTCAAAAGATGGTATTTCACTGTTACGCGGTAGTGTATTACAAGTAAGATAAACCTTGATATTACGATCATGAGCAGTCTGCACAGCATTACACAGCTGCTCAAAATCAAAATTCATCGGTGAGGCACGCATTCCAAACTGCTTACGTCCGAGATAAACTGCGTCAGCTCCGTAGTCAATAGCAGCTTTGAAGCGTTCTTCATCTCCAGCAGGTGAGAGCACTTCAAGATTATTCAGCGCCATTAGCTTCCTCCTGTTCTTGAAGTATCGCCTGTTCAGCTTCGTATGCTGCTACAGCGGCCTTAACCTCTTCAATTCTTGCAGTCTGTTCTTCTAAAGTCTGCGAGAAGAAAGTTTGTCTAGTATAAATATTTGCCACAAAGTAGAAGTCTGGAGTTTGCATCTTTTCAAGCACGGCATCTATAGCATCTAGTCCTGGATTCGAAATAGGTCCAGGAGGCAATCCTTTAGTGGTATAAGTATCATAAGCATCAAGCATTTCGGGATTTGGCACAGCAAGACGCGGCTTAATAACTTGTTTTGAATAGTTCTTGGTAGGATCAGACTGGAGGAATCCTGCTGTCTCAGCTTCAGGCTTTTCAAGACGGTTCCAAAATACACCAGCAACATGGTTCATATCCTCACGAAAAGGAGCTTCTTTTTGAACAATAGAAGCCATAGTAATTAATTTATCAAGGTTAAGTCCAATATCCTTCATTCTCTTGAGGCGATTATCTGAGGTTATTTTCTCATTAAAGTTGTAATATATCTTCTGGCAAACCTGTTCAGGTTCCATGTCTACTGTGAAAGTATATGTATCAGGGAACAAGAATCCTTCCATTCTGCCGTCAGCGAATTTTAGAGGATCATTATTTTTAGAGAGTTCCTTCTCAAAATCGAATCCAAATCCACCTGCATTGAAAGCGTAAATAAACTCTGCAGCATTGCAAACGTTATTATTCTGTAATTGATCGGCAGCTTCAAATATGTTAATTCCCTCAACAAATGTGATAGTAACAGCTTCTTTCTGTTCTTCGTCTTCATATGTTGTGAGAGTTTTTATAATTGTTTCATATGCCATATTCGGACTTACAAAATGCTCGCCAGCTAGGTAATTATCGGAATCATTTCTAAGCTTGGAAAATAGTTGAAAACATTTTGGAGAATTAATGATTCCTTCATCATAAAGAAGCTGGGAAATTTCCTCAGATGTAGCACCGTCAGGAATAATTATCATTTTTGTTGAGCTATCCTTACCTATTCCTAGCACATCTTTTCCAAATGCGATAATTACAAGTGAAAGACATATCGATAAAGCAAAGATAAAAACAGTAAGAATTAGAACTCCAGGAAGTCTACTGCTTTGTTTTTTCTTCTTTTTCTTTTTGTGATGAGAGGTATTGCGTTTTAGTGCTGCTGAATTTCGAACAGGAATGCTATCATCACGATTCGAACGTGGAGGCATCTGACGAGCAGGGAAATGCGGAACTTCATCAGCATTAGAAGCTGTGTTGTTATCAGAACGCTGAGATTCGTTTGCACGACGTCTTAAAGATGAAACGCCCTCTAGATTCCTTTCGTGATTTTCAAACGATTTTTCGGCTTCATGAGAAATATTTCTGCCGAGATCCTTTGTGTCAGAAAGTTGATCAGCAGTCCCTTCAGTTGCTTCCACATCAGAATTGTTGTTTATATTATTAGACTCTGCTTTTTCCTTGTCAAGCTGATTAAGAATATCATTTATCATATCATTATTATCATTCATTGCAGAGCACCGTCCTTTCTTCTGTTACAATAAGATTGACTCTAAGGTCGTGCTGCATAAGCGGCAGCTGTTGAACGATAAGTTCCTCATATGCGAGAGCGATAGTATAAAGCTCTGGATGTGCAAGGATAAATTCGTCGTAATATCCTCCACCGTAGCCAAGGCGTCCACCATCCTCTGTAAAAGCAAGACCAGGAATGATGCAAACAGTGTTTTCTGTTATCTCAGGCTGTGGCAGTGCACTGTCAGGTTCCGGAATCCTGTACATACCCTCATGCAAATCAGCAACAGAGCCAATAAGATGAAACGTCATTGAACGTTCCGCTCCGCATTTCGGTAAAGCCACGTTTTTTCCCATTTCGATGAGCTTATCAATGAGCAGATAAGTATCAACTTCTGATCCAAAAGATGCATAAAGCAATATTACATCTGCTTCATTTATTATATCCTCCTGCAAAAGACGTTCAGTAATATCCATATCCTTAGAAACTTTGTCGCGTATTTCTGCGCGGAGATGTGAAAATTCTTTTCGTAATTCTTTTTTATTATCCATAATCAGTCACATAAAATAGCATTACGCTGTCGTAGGCTTTCTTCCTTTGAATGAACTTTTTCCACAAGTTTAAGACCAAAGTCTACAGCAACGCCTGCACCGCGTGCGGTAATGAATATACCATCATCAACAACGCCACTATCACCAATTTTGGCTCCTTCGAGCTGTGTTTCAAAACCCTCGTAACATACAGCATTTTTATCTTTCAGAAGGCCTTTATGGCCGAGAATAGATGGAGCAGCACAAATAGCGCCAATATATTTGTTATTTTCAACGCAGTAGTCAATTGCATCCTGTACATATTTAGATTTTTCAAGATTAAGAGTACCAGGCATGCCACCAGGAAGAACTATCATCTCAAGCTCTTCGGTGAGAGGAACTTCCTGAGCTATAGTATCGGTTACTACACTTATACCATGAGAGCCAACTATTATGTTGTCACCAACGCCTATAATAACAACTTTTTTTCCAGCACGTCTTAGTAGATCAATAGGAGCTATTGCTTCCGTTTCTTCAAATCCGTTTGCGAGAAAAACATATATCATATTGGTTATCCTTTCATTTAAATGTAACTGTATATTTTTTGAGAAGAAAAGCTGGATTATAAGATTGTTTGGCCTTACGTAATCCTTCAATACCAAGATCTTCTTCACGATTGACGAATTTATATTTGTCATTAATTGATTTTACAAAACAATTGTTAATTCCTGCAAATATGCCATTATAGCGAGTATCAGCTTTCTCTATATGAACACAAAAAGTATCATTATTCAAACGATCACCTATAGTAAAAGCAGAAACCTTACCATCAATTCGAATAACACCACCTTGTAATCCAAGTTCTCTATAGTAATTGAAGTATGTATTTATAGCATATTGCTCGGCTAAAAATGAATGATCAGAAGCAGTAGACTTAATGTTATATTCATGCACACTGAAAGTAATACAGTCATCAAAATCTTTCTCTGTTATTGGAGCATAAACAGCCCCCAATTCATTGAAACGCGCAAGATGATTGCGTTTGCTGTGAAATTTTCTACCCGGAAGATTTAAAAGATCATCATAATAGTATATATAATCCCATTCGCCTTCATCAGTTTCTGTAATAAAGCTGTCATGAAATAGTTCATTCAGCATTTTTAATGATGTTTCGGTAATACCAGCAACTCTTAATGGCTTTCCTAGTTTTTCAGAATACATTTTCATTTCTTTAAAGACTTCGCGATAATCACCGCTACCTGATGGTAAAATAAATCGTGGTATATTGTCATCTGAACGGAATGAACAACATATATAAAAGTCTTTATAAAAGGCTATACGCGAATCACCAAGGCGTTTCCAAGCCATATTATTCGAAAAACTGTATTCACACCCCATAAACTGAGAATAATTCAGAGCAGTATTGATACGGCTCATATCGTTAATGGATATATCTTTGAATTCAAGCATTAGATTCGAAATTATTTTTTTTCATTGAAGCAAAGAATTCTTTTACATCGCTTATCTTTCCACATGTCATTTTCCCCTCAGGACATTTTCCATCAGCAACACAAGAAGGACCAGCATATGCAAATATATGAGGAGCAACCTCAATGCATTGTCTAAGCATTTCAATAGCGACAGCTCTTATTTCCCATTGCGCTCGGTTACAGCAGCGATGTCTGAAAAAATTGAAAAGCGACCTAATATTCATGGTAACAACTATTTTAGTCTCACATGCATTTGGAAGAATGAATCGTGCATCCTCGTTTGCAAGCTTAGAAGCTTTTGATCGAGCAGTTTTTTCGTCAATTCCCTGTGCTATGAATTCAGAAAAGTGCTTATCATTTAGAAGAGTGACAAGTTTATCGTAACTTTCAGTTATCTCACTAATCATCCTGTCATATTCTTCTTTAGCAACAGGAAGGGAGTCTATCGCAGGAGGAGTAATGAATTCAAAGCCGTTTTCATTCACATAGCGTTGACTTTTTTGACTATAGGAAGCAATACGGTGCCTTACAAGCTGATGACTACAAGCTCTTGAAATACCTTCGATTCCAAATGTAAAGCTAACGTGCTCCATAACGCTTTCATGGCCGATAGAAACGAGCATATCAATGAAGTTTTCGGTTTTTTCGTCGGTAAGTCCGTCCCTGAGCGACTCGATGTCACTACTTGAATAGCATAGCTTTGCAGCAGTAGCCACAAGTTTTTCAGCGTCGGGAGTATGTGATAAGAGTTTGACTTTCAAAAAAGACACCTACCTTATTAAAATAAAACACATATAATTATTGTATCATTTATATGTGGCTAAGTCAAGGAAATTACAATAAAAAATATTAATATAAATATTTTAATCATGAAAAAAAGGTGATAAATCAGAAAAAATTTTCATTTTACTATGGACAAACAGAAAAAAATGATGTATAATAAAAAAGTATTTGTAATCTACTATTATATCGGAGGAATATACAAATGAATAAATTTAATAGGTTTGCGTCAGCAGCTGCGGCTTTTGCACTTGCTGCTGCTTCTGCTTCATGTAACGCTCCTGAAGCTATTACGTTCGGTAAAGGTGCACAGACAGCTCTTACTGTAGATGGTTATGAGGTACCCGCAGGAATTTTTATCTACAACGAGATGAATGCTTATCAGAACGCAGCATATAAAATGTATTACGAGAAAGGCTCCATGCCTTCTGTGGATGATGTTAAAAGCTCTACTATAGAGGAATTAAGTGCTTCAGATTGGATACAGAATAATGCTACTAACGCATGTAAGGATTTCGTTGCTAATGAAAAAGAGTTTGAAAAAATAGGCGAAAGCCTCAACGATGACGAAATTATTGAAATAAAGAATCTTGCATCTTCTTATTCTTCAGACAGTTCTCTTTTAGAAAACGGTGTAGGTGAGGAGTCGGTTAGAAAGATAATAGAGAACAGCTACAAGAGGGAAGCGATTTTTAAGCACTATTATGGTCTTGGCGCTGAAAAAGGTTGTACAGAGGATGAGCTTAAAACATACTATCAAGATAAAACAACAAGAGTCAAGTATTTCTCTATAAGCATGGTAGACGAAAATGGTGAGCAGTATAGCGCTGACGAAAAGCGTCGCCTCAACAATATGATTGATGATTACGTTAAGGTAATCAATGAAGAAAAGACCAGCGATGCTAAGCTCAAAAAAATAGATGAGTGCGAAGAGGAATACAAAGAGTACACTGATAAGCGCAAGGCCGAAGCTGATGCAAAGGCAGCAGAGGAAGCTGGAGAGACAACAACTACAACCACAACTACTACCTCATCTGGTACTACTACAACCACAACTGTAGATCCTCATGCTAAGGAAATTACAATAACAAAGTATACAACCACTACTGTTGATAAAAATGATTCAAACGATACTACGACAACTACTACATCAGCCGAAGCTGAAGCTAGTGAAAAAGCTTATAAAAACTATAACGATCATGTTTTCGCTATGGCTTATAACAAGGCTGAAAAGTATCAGTATGATGATGATACAGTTTACATTATTATCAGAGCTGATATTAAAGAACGTATGACCGCTGATGATCTTTGGACAGAGGATAAGATAGATTCACTTCTAAATGAACGTTATTACGATGAATTTGAAGATATGATGAAGGATGTTGTGAACGGTTATACTGTAGTAAAGAATAATAAAGCTTATAGAAAATATACTCCTTTCGATCTTAATCTTGGTTAATGACAAAATTAGGCTGCCTAAAAAGGCAGCCTCAGTCTGTCCAAAAAGCCCCTCTGCTAACTGAGCAGAGGGGCTGATTTCATAGATTATCAAGCAAAATCGAAATCAGGAAGAGAAAAATGGATTAATATTGTATAAATCAGTGAAGGCTGATGGTC
>JAEEGJ010002936.1_pt1 | contig 73128 bp, 64 predicted proteins | sample 8958761 | NCBI WGS metagenome assembly JAEEGJ01 (sample SAMN16246546, study PRJNA631951) | gut metagenome | biome: gut microbiome; feature: rumen; material: RS-attached | host: Bos | place: Iran: Karaj | collected 2018-10 | reverse complement strand
GTATCGCTCCTACGTTTTTGACTACCGGTAAAGCCAAGGGCATAATCTTTTTTTACTCAAAAAAAAAGATCGCCATATTAAATGACGACCTTTATGAGCTTACAATGATTTAATTTTTAAAATCAGTTGCCTCTGGTTCCGGCCTTCAGTTCACGAACCTTCTGTGCGATCTTTTCAAGCATTACCGCCTTGTTGTCCAGGTTTTCCTCAACGATGTTTACCAGAGCAGAGCCGGTAATGGCACCGGAGGTTCCGTTTCTGATTGCATCACGAACCTGCTCCTCGGTGCTGATGCCGAAGCCGAGCAGAGTAGGAACCGCATTATGATCTTCAAGGAATTTAACCACATGGGCAATCGGATGACCAGCCTTGTTGCCGGCACCGGTAACACCTGATCTGCTTACCAGATAGATGTAGCCTCTGGAGTATTTGGCAATTTTGGCAAGAGCCTCATCGGTTGCGTTAGGCGGAGCGATGAAAATCAGATCGATCCCGTTTGCTTCAGCAGCACTCTTCCATGGCAGACCGTCGGATTCAAACATTTCAACCGGAACATCGGCAATGAGCACGGAGTCAACGCCGGCATCAGCCGCCATTTTGAAAAAGTTTTCAATGCCTGGTGCATATACCAGGTTGATATACATGAGAAGACCGATCGGTAGATCCGGATATTTATCTCTGATTCTTTTTACAATTTCAAAGCATTTCGGAGTATTGGCACCGTTCTGCAGAGCGCGTCTGTCTGCGGTCATGATCACCGGACCGTCGGCACCAGGATCTGAGAAAGGAATTCCCAGTTCAAGAGCATCTGCGCCGTTCTGAACCATGGTATCGATAACATCGAAACTGTCTTCGAGGGTAGGTTCGCCTAATACTGCAAACGGTACGAAAGCACCTTCATTTTTAGCTTTCAGTGTTTCAAATAGTTTCTGATATCTGGACATAATTAAATTTCCCCCCTTTCTTCCAGGATCTTGGTAACGGTGAAAATATCCTTGTCACCGCGTCCTGACAGATTAACCAGCAGAGTCTGCTCCTTGTCAGGATTTGCACGGGCCAGTTTGATTGCATATGCCACCGCATGGGATGATTCCAGTGCAGGAATGATCCCTTCGTGTCTGGACAGCTCTCTGAATGCATTGAGTGCCTCTTCATCGGTAACGTTTACATAATCAACGCGGCCGATGGACTTAAGGTAGGCGTGTTCCGGACCAACTGAAGGGAAGTCAAGACCGGCGGAAATAGAGTGGGATTCCTTGATCTGACCGTATTCATCCTGCATGTTGTAGGATTTGGCACCGAAGAAAATACCAGGTGTGCCGTGACCGAGCGGAGCACCGTGCTTGCCGGTTTCGATACCGCATCCGCCTGGTTCAACACCGTAGATCTTAACATCCTTTTCCTTGATGAAGTCTGTGAACAGACCAATGGCATTGGAACCGCCGCCTACAGCAGCGATGATTGCATCAGGAAGTCTGTGTTCAGCTTCAAGGATCTGCTTCTTTGCCTCTTCACCGATGATTTTCTGGAAATTCTTAACGATGGTTGGGAACGGATGCGGACCTGCGGCTGTACCCAGCATGTAGTGGGTGGTTTCAAAATTTTCCGCCCAGTCTTTGAGAGCCTCGTTGCAGGCCTCCTTCAAAGTTGCGATCCCGGTGGTTACAGGAACAACCTCGGCACCCATCAGTCTCATTCTTACAACATTAGGCTTCTGGCGTTCAACGTCGGTGGCACCCATGTAGATGCGGCATTTGAAACCGAACAGAGCGCAGGCGATAGCTGTTGCCACACCGTGCTGGCCGGCACCGGTTTCTGCGATGATTCTGGTTTTACCCATGCGTTTGGCCAGAAGAGCCTGACCCATAACCTGGTTGGTCTTGTGGGCACCGCCGTGGAGCAGATCTTCTCGTTTCAGGTAAATCTTGGTTTTAGTGCCTTTGGTCAGATTCTGGCAGAGGGTAATCGGGGTAGGACGACCTACATAGTTAACCAGCAGATCGTTGAGTTCCTTTTTAAATTCTGGATCGTTCATTGCGTCCACATAGGCTTTTTCCAGCTGATCAAGAACCGGAATAAGAAGCTGTGGAACGTACTGACCGCCGAATTCACCGAAAAACGGATTCAGTATAGTCATATATATTATTCCTTACAATGTTCAATAATTAATAATTTCTTAAAATTTTAAATAAATCTTTGATCATCTGCGGATCTTTCTGTCCCGGGGCTGATTCAAGTCCGGAGTTGAAATCCAGACCGAAGGTATGCTGTTCAACCGCTGCTGAGGCGTTCTGCAGATTAAGTCCGCCGGCAAGGATCAGCATATTGGCCGCCTTCTGGGCATAGGATTCGCTGTTGTCAATCTTCTGCGGTGCCACCAGGGCGGTTGATTTGTTAAGCTCAATCAGATATTTTTCAATTTCCTGTTTAAGCTGGGTAATTACAGTCCAGTCAAAGGTTACACCGGTACCGCCGCATTTAGCGCCGATTTTGGTATCAAGTACAATTTTGTCGACACAGGTAATGTACTTTCTGAGCATTTCCTGGGTCAGGCTGAGATCACTCTGAACCGGAACCGCCTTCCAGATTTTGGTGTGCGGGAGAAATACCTTCAGTTCCTTGATCTGTTCAACGCTTTCAGATCCGTGAAGTTGCAGTGCAAACAGATTGAGTCTGCGGGCGGCGGCAATCATTTCCTGATTGGTCGCGTTCATAAAGACACCCACGTACTTAAGATGTGTATCCTTTATGATCTGTTCCGCCTGATCCAGGGTTACGCATCTCGGGGTTCCCGGCACGAAAATAAGTCCGCCGTAGGAACCGCCGCAGTCTGAAAGAACTGCTGCATCTGAATGTCTGGTCAGACCGCACACTTTGTTATTGCCGTAGATCAGAGCTCTGCAGGCCATGGTTATATCCGGTTTGGAGGTCAGTGATGAGCCTACCAGGAAACCGTTTACATGAGGGGCGAGACGCAGTACATCCTGATGGGTGTAGATCCCGGATTCGCAGATTTTAACACGATCGTCAGGAATAAGGCCGGCCAGCTTTTCTGTACGTGACAGATCTACCGTCAGGTTGCGCAGATCCCGGTTGTTGATCCCGATGATCCTTGCATTGAGGGCGATGGCTCGGTCAATCTCCTCGCTGTTGGACGCTTCAGTAAGCACATCCAGGTTCAGTGACGAGGCCAGATCTGCAAGCTGACGGTATGATTCGTCCGGCAGTACTGACAGCATCAGCAGAACCGCGTCGGCACCGTAGCGGCGGGCAAGGTAGATCTGGTACGGATCGATGATGAAATCCTTGCAGATTACCGGTCCGGAGAAACATTCACGGGCCTCGGTGATGAATTTTACATTCCCCTGGAAGAAATCCTCCTCTGCCAGCACTGAAACAGCCTGGGCATAGTTTTCGTATACGGAGGCGATTTCCCTGACATTGAAATCCGGACGGATCAGTCCTTTTGATGGAGAGGCCTTTTTGCATTCCAGAATAAAATTGGTTTTATTGGTGCGCATGGCCTTCTCAAGACTGCGGTCAGACGGCTGCAGACCGTCTTTGAAGGTCTCCAGCGGCTCTTCCTTCATTCGTTTCTCAAGCCAGATTTTTTTCTTTTCAATTATTTTTCCCAGAACATTCTGACTGATTGAGGATTCATTAAGCGGTAACATTCAGCAGTCCTTATGCAGCGTTTTCTTCGTTGTCGTGTTTTGCAAATTCAACCATTTTCTCCAGGGTCTTCATGGCCCGGCCGTCTTTGAGACAGTCAAGCACCATCTCGGCGCCCTCCGCAAGATTAGGAGCCTTGTGATCCATATAGAGCAGTGCGGCGGTATTGGCGGCGATGGCGGCATTGTGCGCATCGGTACCCTTGCCGGACAGAATGTTGAGAGCAATCTGTTTGTTCTCCTTCGGTTCTCCGCCCACCAGATCTTTAACCTCATAGGTCTTCAGACCGAAATCGCTCGGATTGAGCTGATAGGAGCGGATAATGCCGTTGTCAAGTTCGCATACGTTGGTGGTTCCGGTTACGGTGATTTCATCCATACCCTGACCGTTTACCAGCATGACTCTTTTCTTGTTGAGTTTTCTGCATACCTCGGCAATCGGCTGAAGCATGTCAACACTGTATACACCAAGCAGCTGGAAGGTGTTGTGTGCCGGATTGATCAGCGGACCGAGCACGTTGAACACGGTTCTGGTTGCCAGGGTTCTTCTCACACTCATTACTGTCTTCATGGCGGAGTGATAGTAAGGTGCAAAGAGGAAGCACAGATTGTTTTCATCAAGTGATTTGCGGGCTCTTTCCGGGGTCTGATCCAGGTTGATCCCGAGTTCAACCAGCAGATCTGCGGCACCGGTCTTGGATGAGATGGAGCGGTTGCCGTGTTTTGCCACCTTGAGGCCGAGTGCTGCCGCCACGAAGGCTGAAATAGTGGAGATGTTGATGGTCTTGAAACCGTCACCGCCGGTACCGACAATATCACAGAAGTCGTAGTACGGGGTAGGGAACGGTCTTGCCACGTCAAGCAGTGCTGAAGCTGCGCCGTAGATTTCATCAAGCTGGTGGCCGCGAACTCTCAGAGCGGTCAGAAATGATGAAATTACAATATCATTGATTTCACCGGTCAGAATGGTATCAAAGGCGAATTTTGCCTCGTCAAAGTTTAAATACTGTCCGGAATAAACCTTTTCACAGATATCATGAAAGTCCATAAAATTCTCCTTTGGATTAATTCTTTTCTGTAATAAATTCGAGGCTTTGATTGAGCAGTCTGGCTCCGTCGGCGGTCATGATTGACTCCGGATGGAACTGGAAACCCAGCACGCGGTCGGTGCGGTGCAGTACCGCCATTACCAGACCTTCATAGTCTGCAATCACCTCGAGACATTCAGGAACTTTTGTAGCCACCAGCGAGTGATATCTTGCCACCGGCATCGGGTTTGGAAGATCTCTGAACAGCTCGTCATCGCTGTGATTAATCAGGGAGATTTTGCCGTGTACAATCTGACCGGCGCGATCTACAGTGCCGCCGTAGTATTCACAGATGGCCTGGTGACCGAGGCATATTCCCAGGATCGGGAATCTGCCGTGGCACAGATCTATGAGTTTCTTCATACAGCCTGCTTCTGACGGAGTGCCCGGACCAGGGGAGAGAACCAGTACCGGCTGGGATGTGCACTGCTGCATTTCTTCAAAAATAACCTTTTCATCAATACTGTTGCGGTAGATTTTTACCGGTATGCCCATGCTGCGGAACTGATCAACCAGGTTGTAGGTAAATGAATCGTAATTGTCGAGAAGATAAACCATTTTGTTCATTAAATAATCTCCTTGATGGTGGTTCCGTGGGCGGTGGCGATGGCGCTGAGTACAGCCTTGGCCTTGTTGAAGGTTTCGTCTGCCTCGCTCTGCGGTACGGAGTCGTATACGATTCCGGCGCCGGCCTGAACGTATGCCACTGAATTTTTTACAAAGGCGGAACGGATTACAATACAGGTGTCCATGTCACCGTTGCCGCTGATCCAGCCGATTGCTCCGCCGTAGCTGCCGCGACGCTTCTTTTCAACCCCGCGGATAAGTTCGGTGGCTCTGATTTTCGGAGCTCCGGTGAGGGTTCCCATGTTCATGCAGGCCTGGTAGGCGTGGATTGCATCCAGATCAGGACGAAGCTGTCCGACCACGTGGGAAACAAGATGCATAACCTGGCTGTAGCGGTCAACCTTAAGCAGATCTTTGACATAGCGGGTTCCCGGCTGAGAGATGCGGGCAAGATCGTTTCGTGCCAGATCCACCAGCATCAGATGTTCGGCAACCTCTTTCTTATCGTTGCGCATGAACAGTTCTATGCGGCCGTCCAGATCCGGATCGATTGCACCGTTCGGTTTAAAGCCGCGTTTGCGGGTTCCTGCGATCGGATACATTTCCACTTCATTGGTTTCAGTGGTGTATTTAACCGAACTTTCCGGAGATGCACCGAATATGGTGAACTGCTCGTCATTGAGAACGAACATGTACGGGCTCGGATTTGCCTTTTTGAGCTGACGGTATGCGGCCATGGTTGACGGACATTTAACGGCAAAGGTGCGGGACGGAACCACCTGGAAAATATCTCCTTTGCGGATATTCTCCTTGAGCTGTTCCACGATGTCGCAGAATACCTCATCAGGAAGATCCACCTCAACCTTTCCGGTCAGTGGTGCCGGCTTTTCATGTTCCGCCGGTTTGAAAGCATCACAGTGCTCCTTGATACTCTGCACCTTGTTTTTAACATATTCGGTGCAGTTGTTACGGCCGCTGAAGGTCATGCCGTAGATTTTGGTCTCCTGGGTAATGTGATTAATGCGGATCAGTGTTTCTGCAAGATAGAAGCAGAAGTCAGGACAGTCATTCGGGCTGACTTTAACCTGCGGCAGGTTTTCAAAAGCTGAAATCAGATCATAGGAGAAACAGCCGCCGAGGAAAATGTATTTTGAACCCTGGTCGCATTTGACGCTCTTCAGCACTGCGCGCAGAGAATCGAGCACGGTGGTGGCCTTCAGTCTTGAATCCTCGTCCAGATCTGACGGCAGAGGAGGGTATTCCACGGTCAGCACATTGCCGTTCAGTGAAACTTCAAGTTCGCTGTTCTGTTTTAAAATTTCGTAAAGCTGATCGTTTACATTGAAACCGTTAGGGGTGAGAGCCTGGGAGAAAACTGTACGGCCGAAGCAGGTGATGCGGTTGGCTGATCCGGTAATCAGCACTGATTTGGTTCCGGCCTTGGTGTCGATTTCCGCAGATTCGAGCAGCAGTGTGTTGTCAAAGCGGGATGTCAGCTGTTCGAACAGTTCCTGGGGATCATTAACGTAATCTGAATATGTTATAAAATCATCAATTTTAATATTGTCGGACATAATTCTTGTAACCTGTATTGTTTTAAATCTTCCGCACCGTTCAGCCTGTGCTGCGGTGCACTTTCTTTAAGGTCTGCTGTTATGTCCGCGCCATCGGAACACCTGGATCTCGCACATGATTTTTTCCTTTTCTTTTTTTTTATTTTTTTACCGGAACCTTCCGGTCGTCCTTTTTAAGATGCCGCTTGTCCGGTTTTTGTTTCTGAATGATTCTGCATTTTACTGGATCAGATTTTTCAAAAACAAAAACCCGCAAAAATTGCGGGTCTCAAGTAAATCTTAACAAATCATGCAATAGATAACCTTCGCACCCGCTACATGCAAGTACGCCACCACCAGAAAATTAATGCGGAATTGGTTAACATGATTTATTTACTCCTGATTCAAACTATTTGAATTATATGACTTTGTCTGCGCAAATTCAATATGACGATCACAAATCGGCGAAAAATGTGATCTGAAATAAATTTTGGAAGTGTCTGCCAATGAACATTAATAGTTTTATTAATCATTTTCAGCCGATTGATGTTTTACGTAGTGCAGGCAGAAAGAATTCATGAATTTGAACCAGCATAATAGTCTAATGTCGCGGTGTATTTTCAGGAGTTGTACTGCGAGCGAACCGCATGAAAGGTCACGTGCCGGTATGTTCCTACTGGAGGAACTGGCAGTTTAAGAGAATGATGATGATCCTGAGGAAACAAATCGATGACATGAAATGCATATCGGTTTAATACTTTGCGGATAAACGTCAGATAAATGTTGAATAATCCGCGTATAGCCGCTAAATTAGATGGCAGAAAGTAAGTTTTGACATCCGAACATTTTAAGTTCAACAGCATATCACGGTTTAAAATTCTGTGCTGAAAAATAAGGATTTCCTGAAGTTCGGGGGAGGTTGAGTGTTATGGGCAATATTCTGAATCCTGTCGAAGGCAATTCCTTTGTTGATCTGGTTGCATTCAAAGATGAGGATATTTTTGTAGATCAGACTGACTTTATCGCCAAGATGTCTGCGCACATCAATAAGAACAAACGTCTTTTGGTTTTAAGCCGTCCCCGCAGATTCGGAAAAACTGTAACAGCTGACATGCTTTTGGCTTATTACTCAAAAGCTTATGCCGGTCAGAATATTTTTGATAAGCTCAAAATAACAGAAAAGGAATACAAAGGCACTTACGAAATACACCTTAACAAGTATGATGTAATATACATCGATATGAACTCCATCAGAGATGATTATATTGCCTATACTGAGGATGAAGATTTGCAGATAAAAGGTGTTACCACGATTGTTGATTATCTGCAGTACTCAGTAATCGAAGAACTTAAAGAAAATAAAAGCTATGCAGAATTACTCAGTAATAGCAGGAAAGTAGGCAAAAAAAATCTGTCATCTGCATTAAAGGTAATATGTGATCATACTAAAGAAAAATTTATTTTCATTATGGATGAGTGGGATTTGATCTATAGGGATTATCGTCATGATACTGAACTACAAGAATCCTATATTGATTTTTTGAGAGGCCTGTTTAAAACCAAAAAAGGACAGGCATGCTTTGCTTTAGCCTATCTCACCGGTATTCTTCCTATCAAAAAATACAACTCTCAATCCGCATTAAACGGATTTAAAGAATACAATATGCTTTCTCCTGAGCCGTTCGAGAAATATTTCGGTTTCACTGAAGATGAAGTTGCAGAAATTGTTAAGAGTCCGTCATGTGCCATATCTTCACAAGAACTTAAAGAATGGTATGAAGGCTATAAGCTTAACGGCATCGATATTTATAATCCCAACTCAGTAGTTTCTGCTGTTAATGACGGTAAGTGCAAAAGCTATTGGAGTGGAACGTCATCCAATGAAGAAGTTGTGCATCTGATAAACATGAATTTTGACGGAATCAAGGACGATATCATCCATCTTGTTGAAGGCAGTACTATACAGTTCAATTGCAGAACCTTCCAGAATGATATGGTATCAATTGAGAATAAAGACGATATTTTCTCACTGCTGGTATGTCTTGGTTATCTCGGGTGCGTGGATGACGGCGGTGATGATCGCACAGCCTACGTTCCAAACAAGGAAATTAAAACAGCTCTTGCCGCTTTGGTAAAATCTCAGCCGTGGTTTAACTCTATGCCGATTATTGAGCGTTCAGAGATGCTTTTTAATGCCATAACCTCTCTCGACGGCAATAAAACAGCGCAGATTATTACCGAGATCCACAATTCTCCTAATGTATCACTGCTTAATTACAATCGTGAAGAATCAATGGTGTTCTGCCTTATATCCGGTCTTATGTGGCGCACCGAGCGTGAATACGAATGCTTCCGTGAACTGCAGTCCGGTAAAGGAAGTGCAGATCTGATTTATGCCCCTAAGAGAAACATGAATCTTCCGATCCTGCTCATAGAGTTCAAATACGGTCTGAACGCTGAAGAAGCCATGAAACAGATCAAGGAAAAGGAATATTTCAGCAGATACCGGGACGGCGATAATCCGAACGATGTACTGCTTATAGGCATTAACTACGATCCTAAAACGAAGGAACATCAGTGTCTGATTGAAAAACTCGATTAAACACTCCAATCTACACTAATACTTGCATTCAAAGGAACTCATGCTGTACTTTTTTAGTACAGCCCCCGCATCATCCTGATCCCCAGCCGGATAAAAATGATGAAACTTACTATCATAACCAGAACCGGATAGATCCCCCCGGCCACCAGAGAGGTCAGTCCGCCTAACAGCGGCGCCAGGGCGACCAGACCGATAACCTTTCCCATCTGGCGGGCGTAGATTTTTTTATTTTTCATTTTTACCGCATAGTTGCGGACAATCATGTGATGATCCCCGGATATGTACAGGCATGCGGCGTACAGCATCAGTGCTCCGGAAAAAATAATCATCAGTATGGCATATGGTTCCATTTCGTCCATAATTATTCCTGCTGTAAGATCCTTCTATCTTTCCTATCTATCTTTCCTAATTATTAATGTTTCACTGTGTTCTGTAAACTTCACATTGGAATATTCACGAGCTTGATCATGATCTTCAGAAGGTTTTGGAAATTTTGCTTTAAGGTTTTCTTTGAACCAGATTGTTGCCTTGGTTTAGCCTAACTTGATATCTATCGCCTTTTTTGCATCTTTATCCTGGAAATCACAAAGGTCGATGATAAACCTTAAGCGTTTTAAAGATCACATTGAAAAATTCTGTTTCCTCCGATTACGATACAATTTTTTTATTTGAGTAACTTGGTTTTGTCTCTCAGATCTAGACTGCTGGATCGGAAAGCAGGTTTAATTACCTGCTGATATGTCAGAATAATGTAGCGGTGTTACCAGCTGATTTTCAGAAATTTGTATGGTTGGTTACCCGCTGTATCCGTTAATATAAATGCTGTTACCTTGATTTCAAAGAAGTGCAGAATTTTAAAAGGAATTTTCGTAATTTTAGATTGATTTCGTTATGCATATACATCCCTTCAAAAGTTCATATTTTTCAGTACACAATTGTGAAATACTTCAAAAAAAACTTTAAAACATGACATTAATCAACGTTCTGATACATTGTTTAAAATTGATCACAAATTTTAATCAGAATTAGAGAACCTGATTGTTCCCCCAAAAAAACAGCGGTAAACTTTTTTCAGTAGGTAATAACCTTTGGCTAGGATTGTGATTTGCTATGGAACCATGTTATTTGAATGAACGTGTTAAGTTTGCTTGCGCCATTGGCAATAATGTTATATTTGAACCAGTTGGAGGCGATCCTCATTTAAAAATTAAAGGCAGTCCTATCCTTACAACCGGTACAAAACTTCGTCTGGCTGTGCCACCTGTTCCTGGTCAGTGCATACTTAATCCGTTGCCAAATGGAACTCCCGGTCCCTGTCAATGTTATACAATATCAGGTAGTTGGATCAATAAATCAAATTTAAAGCTGCCAAGCGGTAATGCTTTAGTTCGCGATTGTTCAATTACGTGTAAGCAAAGAGGTGGAAAATTGAGTCCGTTTTCCCCTTCTTTTGTTTCGCTTTTGAAGATAAACACAGATGCTAGAATTTCTGGGATATCTGATATAGGTAATTTTAAATCAACAGAACCGGAAAACAGGGAAAGTGTATCAAAGCAAGATTCAGTTGGATCATCTGATAGTTCCAAAATTGACAATCAGGTGCAGGTAAAAAACAGCCAGAATACACATGCGGTTGTTTCTGGTGATGAGAAAAAAGAAGAAGAACAAAATAATGATTTTTGTGCAAAATGCGGTACAAGAAAGGAATGTGACGGATGTGCTTTTTTAAAGACTTCTGATGTTGAACAAGTGAGGAAGCTGAGATCTACGTTGGAGAAAAACTGTAGTAGAAATGAAAAAATCGATGCGTATAACAGCAGTAACATTAACACTACAGACGCAATTCATCATGTAATTTCTATAAATCAGGGGTTTAACAAAAGAGATATTAAGACACCAAATATTATATTGCGGCGGGTTGCAAATTTTTTTGATTACGATATAAATTCTTCAGGTAATCTTGTCAGGCTTCCGACTTTTGTTATGTTCGAAGATCTTTCCGCCGAAAATATAATCGATGTAGCAGTTGACATGATGAACAAAACCAAAGCTCAGTTCCATTTAGGTCATCATAATTATCAATTCACCAAAGCATTGCAAAAGCTAGATAAAGCATTGGAAAGGTTGGAATCTAGTAATGAAACAACAGATTCTGAATTAGAGCACGCTGCGACATTTAAAGAAAAAAAATCATCAAAAGACTCCGTAATTGAACAATTGGATAGGGCTGTATCCAAATTGGAGCACGCTCAAACAAAAGAAGAAAAAATATCACCAAAAGAGCAAGTAATTAAACAATTGGAAGATACACGGACTATATTGGAGGAGTTCAAGTCTTTCGTCTATCTGACTGAATTAATCCGTTCTACCTGTCAATCGTTAAAAGATGATGATTACCGTCTTGACCAAATCAAGGGCCTGAAAGATCAGATATTTGAGCTTAAGAAACAGATGGAAAAAGCTAGAGATTTACTTAATTCTGTTAAACCTTATGAACGAATGGTTAAGGATTTGATTAATGAAGTGCTCGTTACTGATGATGAACAGGGTTTTCTTGATTTTAGTAAAGAAAAGGTTAAATGCTGTATTCTCCAGAAAAAAAACGATAATAAAAATTTTTTTCAACAGATCATGGATGGTATGGCAGATGAAATTAGGCCCGAACTTATTGATATCAGTAGGAAAAGGAACCGAAATGCAGGACAGTATTTTTTTGTTTCAAAACTTGCCATTTATTATGCATACCGAGATGTACTTGAAAAATTCAAATTGGATCTCGATTTGGCGAGTGATGGAACTGTAAGTAACGATTAGCTCGTCAAGAGTGGTGCTATGAATAAATTTTTGGTTATTGATTCTGTTCTCAGTAGAGATGATTACATAAAAATTGAATTCAGTCTGGATGAATTCAATTGGTTGGCCTGCCTTAAATCTGAATTCCAATATCTGGATCATAGCATTATATCCGTTGAGGTTGATGAAGATAGCGGTGAGATATTCCAGGATTTTGTTTATTTGTCCGGCGTTCTGTTGATATCTGACAGACTAAAGAATTTGTTTGATTCACTTGGTATTGATTATTTGTTCTATAAAAAAGTTTTATTAACAAAGAAAAACATCGGTAGAGAAGAAGATTACTGGTTGACGGTTCCGGAACGAATTGACTGTCTTGATAAGGAGAACAGTGAAATCAATGCCAGGCGCAAAGCTAAAAGTATAAAGATTGAAGAAGATAAAACAGGCAGATATGAGATTTTTAAACTAGCCGGAGTTGTGAACCCGGAAATAATAATTTCGGAAAGAATTGCTACTGCGTTACGTGATAGTAATTTTACAGGTTTTTATATTTACAGTGTTGATGATGAGGAATGATGCTATGAGTTTAAGCCCGATGGATATAGTTAAACAGACAGGAACGACTATTATTTTCGAAGAATTTGATTCCGCTGACAACAAGATGGATCTAATAACTTTACTTACTAAAGATGATGAGAAGCTTCCTATCGAAAAATTTAGAAATCTGATAATGGGAGAAAATTCGGAGCTGGTAGTCAAGTCATTCAGTGAATTTGAGGAAAAATTTTCTCCAGTTATATATGAAACCATGGTATTAGCTAATGGTAAAGCAAAATTTGTATATAAACTTGACAAACCTAAGCATGGAGATTTTACAAAAATAAATCTTAAAGATCATGCCTTTTATAAAATGATTAAAAATATATTAGATGGAAAGTCTCATTCAGATAACGCAAACCTTGATTTTAATTACGATGAGTTTAAAAAGGCGTTATCACCCAAAGAAAGCATAGAAGAGTGCAAAAAAATTCGTAAAAGACTCCTTGTTAATACTAAGCAGTATAATGAACTTATTGAATCCGGTATACCTAGTGTTGAAATTAAAAGACTTGAAAAAAACATTGTAGAGATACGAAAAAAAATAATAGATAAATACGATAACAAAAGTCCTTTAAATTTGCTACCAATCCTAATTGCTGATAAACAGAGGCAGATTGATTTTTTTAACGAGCAACAGAATACGGTCTCCGGATCTCTTGGATCAGAAACTAAAGTAATCCGTTGTACGCCGGTATTCACGGAAAAAGGAAATATAGGATATAAAAAATATGAAGATAAAGATGAAGCTAATAATGTAGAAGTTCCTGCTGAAAGTAAGGAGCAAACGTACCTGGAGACTGTTGCCGGAGTTCTTAAAAATGATTTTAAAACTTATGCGCCTGCAGAATATAAGGATAATAATTTTGTCGCAGGAATGATAGCCGACGCCTATACTGGCGGTGGGGGTAAAACAGTAATTTCCACAGATCTTATTAAAATTGAAGAAGAAAAAGCTGAACTTCAGGATATTTATAAGGACTCTCAGGAAAGTTTTGCCAAAGCTGTTATTGATATTGTTCAGAGGTTTATCGGGGTAAAGAGTTTTTTTGATCATGCAGCCTATAAAGGAAAACTTGGACGAAACATTAAATTAATAGTGGCTAACTGTAAATATAATAAATTACTTGCAGACGACGTAGCAAAGGAGCGATTTAAGTTCTATTTTAATGCTTTCAGCAATGAAAAGGATGTTAACAGAATTTGGTTTGGTATTGTCCCTTCTGTCAGATTTGACGATTGTGGATCTGATTCATCTGTCGATAACACCTGTTCTGGAGGTGCTTTTGGCGAGATAAATCCATCTTCAGATAAAGTGAAGAAGATTGACGATAGTGGTAGTCAGCTTGATAGTCTTAAGGAAATGCTGTCTCTTCTTAGTGACGCTAAAATTATGGCCTTTACAAATGATAAAGCCGGAAAGGATACAGGTTTTGTGAGCATAAATGCAGATAAAGTCAGGGATTATGATAATGCTCTGAAGAGTGTGAACAGTGAATATGCAGTATTCTGTTATCCTAATTTTACCATTCTGCCCGAAGAAAAAACTGCTGTAAAAATTGGTTATAAGCTTGATGAATATAATTCTAAATCGGATGAATATTGTGTGCTTCCGGGAGTGTACCTGGACAGTTCCTACGTTGCTTGCGGTATGGTGGTTGGTATTCAGAATTACGAATTCTTGAAAAGTAAAGGTTTCAACGTTGACAGTAGATTACCTTGTGTCCGTTTCAGTCTTGAAGATGAAGAACACAGCAAGATCATAACCACCAATCTTAATCGCGAAACAACCACTGAAATGCTTAAGGAAACCAAAGCTGCTATGTCAGAATATCGATTCGGCTTTGCTTTTGCTGATAACCGAATTATCTACAAAGATAAAATTCTCAATAATAGTTATGTCATTAATGAGCGAACTCTCAAACGTGACACTAATGGTATTTATAAACCTGTTTGCTGGACTTTGGTAAAAAATACTATAGATCAGATGCTCCGTTCTATTGATGATAACTTAAGCCGCAAAACTTTTAATATTTTTCAAAGAGAGTATGTGGATTCCTGGAAACGAGATGGTAAGGATGATAGCAAGAGGTTTGATAACCGAATCCTCCTTGACGGTGAAACAGTAACTACCGATGAAGATAAAGATTCAGCCAACAAACTTTATCTCCAAATCACATTTAACGGTGAACCTCAACGATATGAAGATATCGTATTTACTGAACAGACAGAAGATAACAATGGAGGTAATTAATTATGTACTATAAATTATTCATTGAAGGCGACAGTGGTGAGAAGATTGAAATAACAGATCATACAGTAATTCAGAATGTTGAATTTAATCTTTATCAGAATGATAAGCTTGCCAATGACAGATCAGATCAGTTATTTGCTGATGTAACGGTTTGCGGGGTTTTGAATGATAAATCCAAAAATGAAACGAAGGCAATCAGTGAATGGGCTAGAAAAACTGATAAAGCTAATATTTACAAAAAAGTAGATATTACGGTATATGAAAGTCCAAAAGATTCAGAGCCTATCAGGGATTATTTTTTCAAATTTATGTTCTGTTCTTCGTATTATGAGAAGTTTCTTGAACATACCGACAAAGAGAACTCTGGTGCTATAGGTACTTTCTGTCTGAAAATGAAGCAGAGAAAAGGTGAGATAGATACGATAAAAGTTGAATAGCGTAGTGTTTGAATTGTGGAAATTTCCGGTTTTGAAAAAATCATCAGTATAGATGAATTTGAATATCTAAGTGAAGTTAATCAACATGAACAGTGTCATTTTTCCTGCTCGGTTGCTGAGAATGATTTGGATAATCTGATGAATAAAGTAGATACCGAATGCTCTTTTGCAGATGGTGACTTTAAATTCAAGGGTTGTATTGTTGATATCTCATTTACAAAGGATATCAGTGGTTCTGTACTGATGGTTACTGCTGAGGGGTTATCCCGTGAATACGACAGAGAATCGAAATGCAGAGTTTTTCAAGATCCGGACAAAAAAATTTCTGATATGCTTAAACTTCTTTCCAGTATGAAAAATGTTCATAACAGAGTTTCAGGTGAAGCTGAAATTCCTGGAATTCTGGTACAGAACAGAATTACCGACTGGAAATTTGCAATCGAACTTGCCACTTCGGCAGGGGAATTTGTTTTTCCCGGGGAGGATACTTTTATTTCCAATAAAGGAAAAGACAAAGGTACCCTTGATGAAAATGATTTAGTTTCCTTCCGTTATGGTAAAACACCTGAAGGTGCTCGTTTAATCTGCAGAATGCTAAAAAATTTTGATCTTGGTGATACTGTTACATTTAAGGGCTCACAGTTATTTATACGCAAAAAAAGATTTTTCCTGGAACATTGCTCCTATTTTTATGAATACGAATTTCATGAAGTAAAAGATCCTGAATCTGAGATTGCTGTTATAAATAATCTGACTCTGGATGCTTCCGTAATTAACAACAGAGATGAAAAAAATTTGGGACGTTTACAACTGTCTTTTGAGCATGAACCTTTTGAAGATCCGATGCAGGATCGACCATGCTGGATTGAATCAGAAAGCTTTTTTGCAACCAGAGACTTCGGAGCTGTGTTCATTCCTGCCAAAAAAGATCAGGTGCTAGTGAGGATTTATAATGGTAGAGCGGTGGTATCAGGGAGTCTGAGGACTGATGCTTTTAATCAGATTGTGAAAGGAGCTGACAATCAGTACCTGGTCTTCGATGATACAAGATATATTAAGTTTGATAATGACAGTTCCGGCAGAAATAAAGGAATTGTGCTTCAGAAAGGCAAGAACAGAATCGAGATTCACGACGAAGATATTATTGTAAAAAGCGGTGATAAGATCACTGTAAAGATAGACCTGAATGAATTGAATGCAAAAGTTTTTGATTCAACTCTTCAACTTAAAGATGAATTTTTAGTCTTTAATTCCGAAAATGTTGTAGCAAAAGGAAAATCAAAAGTTTCCATTGAAGGTGAAAAAGTTGAAATAAAAGGTGGTAAGGTCAATATCAAGGGCAACTCTGGAGTAGGAATAGATTAGTATGTACGAGATCAATAAGAAAGAATTACATCAGTGTATAGATAAATTAAAATATTCTGAGCAGGATAAAATTAATTATGAAATCCAGCAATCCTTCAAATCTTTGTTTGATGAACTTTGCCAATACAGTGAGGATGTAAATAAATCAATTATAGATAAGTGTGTATCCAATGATTCTTCACATATGATCGGTGCGGTTTATGTCTCGTTAGTCGATAAGAATGATGAAATGAAACTCAAACAGTATAAAAATGCCGGAATGTCACCAATGGCAGATATAGATGAACCGGCGAACGATTTTCATTTACCGCCTATTTCAGAATCGCAATATCTTTACCGGAGAATATTTGTAAATGCTGAATATGACAAACTTAAAAATTTTCAGAATGATGCTGCTGAATTAAGAAAATATACCGGAAAGTACAGTACTAACGGTGCAGAACATACTTTTACCTACCATCTTGTTTTTGACAGAACTTTTGTGGAAAAACATGAACTTCTGTATCAGTATGCGAGTTATTATGATTTTGTTAATCCGGTAGTTTTTTCCCCATACAGCTATAAATCTTTCTTGGTTGTCTATCCAAAATCTCTTGCTGATGAAAATCTGGATTTCTGTTTCAGCAAGAACGGCATTGATGTAATTGCTGATAATTATGAAATGTATTGGAATTTTATGATAAGGGAGACCGAAGAAATAACTTATGATACGAAAATTCCATACGGGAATGATGTGAAATATACCTACGAGTTTGAAAAAAACAGACATGGTCATTACTGCCTGCCGTTACCAATTGATAAGGATGTATTGATTTATGATATCAGGGTTAACTGTGACAGTGTTGAAATTTCTATAAGTAGTGGTACCTGCTGTTTCAGAGTGCTCGAATATGCGTCTATAGATAAAAGCTTTTTTGATGAAGATGTTAAAGTAAGAAAGGTTTTTTGCAATTCTCTTGATGAAACATTCAGCGGCTTTAGAAATAAAAGAATTATTTCTGATGCTGATATTGAACATGCAATTGCTCCATACAGGAGAAATGAAACCTGGTTGAATGCGGAAATATCTAGTGGCTGCGAACATGAACACATTGTAAAACGCTATTCAGCGCAGTTCCGTCCTGATTTGAAAGGAAAACGGATCTTTAAGAAAACCGATACAGTACATTTAAAATTCAATTCAAAATCCGCGTTAAATTTTGCAGATGATTACATAAATTATGTTCTTCAGTATTTGGAGTGGTTTTATCCTGAAATTGAATGGGCGGGGGAAAAATAATGTCCTATATCTGGGAATTTTTAAAAGAGAATAATAACTTGGCAAATTTTGTTGTCAAAAAGAGTTTTTGTCCCTATGTTGAAGTATTCTCGGATAATCCGGAAGAAATATCAGTTAATCCGCTTTTGAGATTCACAGAAATTTTTAATGCTCTTGATCAGATTTTTACCGGTAATCACCCAGCTGATGAGTTGAACGAAGGTAATGAGCTGGATACGTCGAGTTGCTATCAAAAAACTTTTTACCGCGTAATTTTCAATTATCTGGCAATGCTCGATAAATCTTTCGGCCTGAACTATAGGCAAATGTTAATTGAGAAGGTTAGACTGGAAGTTGAGAATAACTATTTCGGTGAAAAGGTGTGTTCGTTATATAAAGATCTTAAACAACCTGGTATAAATGAACAACTTAGTATAAAAGAACAGAATATATTTCTTTATCTTGTTGCTTCAAAACTGTTGAAGCAGGATCAAAGCTATTTTAATGAGGCTGTTGAGCGGCTGTTTTCAACTCATTTGCTGAAGTTTGAAGAATCAACCTCAACATATTTCCTATATATAGGAGAACGGAAAACTGATTATAACTCAACCAAGTATGAATTATTGAAGTTAATGTTTTGGGATAGAAATCTGAAGTTGCGAACATATTGGGAATATCACTACGGCATTATAGGAAATAACAGAACAATGCTGATCGGCAATATACAGATTGTAGGTGAAATTATAAGCAGAGAGGATAACTGAGAATGAGCGAAAATATGGATCAAAATAATCCTTTATCACAAGGTAATTCAAACAAGCAGAGTCAAGGACTGTTGGATTTTAATATATTCTCCCTCTTTAGAAAAAAAGATACATGTGTTGAGGGTGAGCATGTAACATCTGATTTAATTACATTAAAAATTGACCCTCTTGCTTTTAAAAATCCGCAAATAGCTAAAATAATTGAAGAGAGGGCTGTTGTAAACAATAACAATGATGAGCAGGTAGCCGAGAATGCAGCAGAACACACACACACAATCAGAGAAATACCAATAAAGCTTGTTGAGACCAGTGAACTTGAACTTCCTAACAAGATTGAACTGTATTCAGGCTTGGACGTAACTGAAAAGGACAATGTTTATGTAAAGAATGTTAATCCAAAGCTTTTCTGTATCAGAGATTTGAACTGCTCGCGTGATTTCAGTTCTGATTTTTGCAATGTAATGCTGGTTAACAGTGATTCTTCTAACAAGGATAACGTTGTAGTTGGTTTTTTTTCGTTGATGAAAACTTTGAAAAACGGGACTGCTGAATATTTTCTTGTTGCTTCGGCCGATAATATTTCTTTCAACGATATCAAGTATTCAAATAATTATTTTGTTTTTCCTAGAAATAAAAGTAATAAAATTGAATATGTAAAGTCTGCCGTTGAGGTTGACTTCAGGGATACAGAAACCACTGGCACACATTTATGCATTGACTTCGGGACATCCAATTCAACAGCAGGTGCTTTCCTTGACTCACACTATGTGGAAAAAATTTCCAATCTTGCAGTGCTAAACAGACTGGTTAAACCTGATAGTGAAAATTTGGTAACTTTTAATACTTTTTCAGACAGTAATCTCTCCTTTAATGAGTTGTCTCCGACAGTTCTTTATGTGAAACAAGTTAAAAATCATGATGATCCTGATTCTGTCGTTTTTGCTTTTGGTTATGAGGCAATGAAGCTGATCAATAATGACGGTTACTGTCCTAAGGCAAGTTGCTTTATGGAGATCAAAAGATGGATAACAGATATTGATAAAATAGAAGAAATTCATGATCCTGATGGAAATAAAATAAAAATCAGCCGCAGATCAATAGTGGCGAAGTATTTCAGCTTTATCATCAGAGAGGCAGAGAATCAGTTCAAATGCAAATTTAAACATATCCATATGACTACCCCTGTCAAACTGAAAAAGCATACGCTTGCTCTCTATGACAGTATTCTTTCCTGTATCGGCTATAAACTTGAAAAAGAGCATGCGATCGATGAAGCAATTTCTGTTCTGTACAGTATTATTGACAGGGATATAAAAGAAAAAAAATATGAAAAAGTAAATGGTGCAGAAAATAATAAATGGGAACGCAAAGTTCTTATTATTGACTGCGGTGGAGGAACTTCGGATCTTGCTTCTTGTAAATACAGTATAAGCAAAGATGAGGACGGTATTATCAACTATGATGTTAAAACCGAGTATGTTAACGGTGATATAAACTTCGGAGGTAATAATATCACATACCGCATAATGCAGTTTATGAAGATTGTCTATGCAGGAGTATATTGCGGTAAAGAACGGATAACTATAGATTCTCTCATTGCACCAGATAGCGAATCCATTTTTTCTTATATGGAAAACATTGAGATAGGAGAAACGTTTGCTAAAAAATATGAAAGCATCTATAGCAGGCTAGATGAGGAATACAGAAAGGCTGAAACTGTAATACCTACCAGGTTTATTCAGTATGAGAACAGTACGGCGGCGGAGTATAACCGGGTTAAAAATAATTTTTACTTTTTGTGGAAACTTGCAGAGGAAATGAAAAAGGAGTTTTACAGAACTAATTCTATTTCCCGCTATACCTTTGCAAATGAGAAGAATAAAGATGTGGATCTTTGTGTTTATAAAGAACCGTTCTGGAAGTTATATCATTGTACAAGTTACGATAAATCGACTTATAAAGAAGATCAATGTCTTCCGAATGTAACGTTTAATGCTAAGGAAATTGATAAACTGATCAGAGCTGATATTTATAATCTTGTTAGAAAATTTCTTAATGATCTATACGAAAGCGAGAGTCTTCAGTCTTATAATCAGATCAAACTGTCTGGTCAAACTTCTAAAATTAATATCTTTATGGGTTGCCTGAAAGAATTTCTGCCAGGAAAAAAGATCGGTCGCAGCAGTTCAAAAGAGAAAGGTGCCGAAGAGCTTAAGCTTATGTGTATAAAGGGTGCCATTATGTATGTTCACTCTCTTGAAAATTCGTCGATAGAAGGAAAGTTTGATAACGAAACCAATAATATTCCTATTTCTGTGTATAAGTTGAATCCGGAAGGAAAAGACGAAGAGTTATTTAAGCATGGAGCACAATGGGACCAGTTACCGCAGAGAATCAGGCTGACACCAGCTGCGAAACAAATTACATTTATTATGAAGTCCTCTGAAATGGTGAGCGGTGAAACATACATATATAGTTGTGAGAATATTACGTGGCAGAAAACAACACCGAAGGAAATTGACGAAATTTCCAATGGAATGATACAACAGAGTTACAACCAGACAGGCATACATACCGATGAGTTTGATACTAAAAAGGTGGCAGATCTGGATCATCTGATTGATGATAAAAAATATGTCTTTGTATATCTCAATAAAGAAAAATGGGGATTTAGCATTCTTCCTGTATACCGTAAAGGAAATGAAATTTATCGCGGAGATGAGAAATTCTGCTCATTTGAAATAGATCTACTGATGGAATCATTCTTTGATGGAAACAAATAAGGAGTTTGTTATGCTGAAACCTTCATTTGATGATGGGACTATCCTTAAGCAGCAAATGCTTGAAGCGCTGAGAGATTTTCCCAGAAAAATTTTAGATGTTTATTTTTCGGAGTTTGGAGATGGAATAATTTCCGGGTTTGAACTAAGCGTTGAGGATTCGACTCAGACAGTTATTGTATCTCCCGGAATATACAAGCATAACGATAAAGTTTATGTCAGTGAAAACAAGCTTAGTATTAATCTCTTTGATGAAAAAAATAATATTGTCTATCTTGAACCGGAAAGAAAAAAAACTGATTCAGGCGTGAACTTTAACATAAAACTTACAATCCATACTAACAGTGAGGGCGAAATTCGTGATGAGAACAAAACTACTGAAATGTTTGAATTGTTCAGGTGTTCTAAAGACACTGGAGCTAAAATTTTTAAAATTCAAAAATTAGATGACGTTGTTAATAATAAAGGTAAAGTTCCTCACAACCATCTTAATCAGAATTATGTGTTATTCAGTTACTGCGGAGGTTCGGGTTTCAGCAGAGATTATTTAAAACTGTATGCTTCATATGTTTTGAATTCTGGTAACTGTTCTGCTTTCGATGTTGCCTTTGCGTGCCAGTGTCTTAATGGTTTGCATGATTTTGATTTAATAGAAAAATATTTTGGCCCTAGCGATAAAAGTTTTTCCAATGAGGATATTATCAGTAAGATTAAGGATAAAAAAGATCGTCTGAGTAGAAAAACTGAATGCAGTGTTAAACATAATGTTCAACAAACGAACGAAATTATGATTATTGATTGATCGTTGATTTTTGATGCAGTCTTGTAATATGAATTTAAAGAATTGTGTAAATAAATTTTAAAGAGGTGAAATATGAAGCTTACTGAAATGAAGCTTACAGTTAGAACGCTTATAACTGTGTTATCGATAGTTCTGGTTACATCATTGCTGACAGCAGCAGTGTGCAAGCTCGGCGATAAATCTGTGGAAGCTTTGGAAACTGAAATTTCTGAACTGAAAAACACTAATCAGTCACTTGTGGATGAAAATCAATCTTTGAAAAACAAGTTAAAAATAAATTCGCAAAACGATCAAACAAATGATGCTCTTAATAAGGAACTGACTGATCTCAGAAACAAGAACCAGGTATTGTTAAGTGAAAATCAATCTTTGAAAAATAATGTTGCTTCTTTTGAAGAGAAAAATAAAAGATTCAATGCTTTGTTCGATAAACTTTACGCAGAATTGAAAGAATGCAAGGCGATAAATAAATGATGTAAAACTGTATTAGTGTTTAAGTCCTGAATAGTCGTTACTTTGAGGATGATGCCTGTCATTAAAATTTTGGAAAAATAAGGGGGCTGAATGAGTGAGCAGACGGTAGATCTTTTAAATGCTCTACTAAAGATTCTGAACTGGGATCAGAGGAAAATTGATAATGTAACAGCATTGATTAATTCTCTTGGATCTCTCGGGGATAAGGAGCCGATTGCAAGTTCCCTTAATCAGGATAATTCTACTATTTCTTCAAGTTCGGTTTCAGAATCGGATTTAAATGGGAGCAGCAAACAAATAGAAACATACAACCAGCAAAAAGATAAGCTCGAGTCTGATTTGAGAAAGAGAATCGTTCAGCTAGAAGCTGAAAATAAGAAACTCGAATCTGATTTGAGCAATAAAAACAAACAATTGGAAGCCGCCAACCATCAACTACAAGAACGGAATAATTTGATTGCCAAATTGACCGGAGAAAAAGATTTTCTTGACAAAGAAAAACAAAAACAGGACAAACGGTTGGAGGCGATCTCTGATTTTTCCAGAATTGAAGAAATTAATAATTTTGTAAATGGATTACCTATATCGCTGAAAAATTTATCGTGTTTAAGGATTCTTGCTTTTGATGAATTGTCAGTATTATTAACCCAGTTTGGAAATCTACAGCGATTGAAGAGTTTGTGGCAGGCCGTACACAGTGAAATTTTGGCAACTAACCAAATTTGTGATGTCGAATTAATCAGGCTTCTTCGAATTATGATTGAGTACTATAACCGTGCTAATCCTGGTACTGAACTTTCTGTATATGAACCCCATATTGGTGATAAGTTTGACGCAAATTTATTTTCAAGACTAGCAGGACCATTTGTTCCTAGTTGCGTCAGTAAGGTCTTGTTTCCAGGATTGAAAAATGTGAAAGGTGAGCACTGGGTAAAGCCTATTGTTTGTTAGGTTTATTTTGTTTTGAAACCTACCGATTTGCGTGGTTAAAATTATTAAAAATAACAATAATACGGGATGATTGCGTATGAAAACAAAAACTGTATATATTTCTAAACACCTGGCAGAAAAACTTGCAACCGAGAATTTTTCCATTTTACAACAAAATACAAAAAAAGGCCCCAAAAAACAAGAATTGAGTAATTTGAATGAAAATAATTTAAATAAATCTGTCAATGATGTCAATCGAAATATTAGTTTTAAATCATGGTAGGATGTAGATCACATTTTTTATTTTATTACTATTGTATAAACATACACCCAATTATAATATACTAGTCAAATAGGCGCTTTTCAAGCATTATATCGAGGTACCATGAATAAAGACGAATTATTAGAGATATCTAAAAATTTTTTCGGTTCTGTTTTTCAAGTTGAAAACGTGTCTGAAAAAATCAGAAATCTAACCTATCGCGAAGTTAAAAAAGTTTTTTCAGCTCACGACCCACGTGATCTTGACTGTATAGTTTATCCGTACGAAGTTCTTTTTACTTTGATATTTCTAGCATCTTTGGCCGGGTGCAAAACCAAAGATGATATCTTTAATTTTTGGAAATTCAACAAGCAACACCTCGAGAAATTTTTTCCTGAGCTTTATGGTTGTATACCAAGCACCTCAACTATCACAAGAGCGCGTAATTTGATTGCTGCGAATGTTATGCAGGAAAATATGACTGCCATTTTCGGTGAACTCTACAATAAGATCAAGGTAAAGCAGAATGCAATTTCTGCTGCACATACCAATATCGCACAACAATCTTTGGCGATGCGGGATGTCCTCGGTTGTGACGGGCAGGAAATGAAGGCGACCGCAAGACGTTTGCCTAATGATGAAAGACAAACAGCTTTTCAGATTACCTCCATTGTAAGTTATAACACTGGAATGACTTTGGGACAGGTGATCCATCACAAAAAGAATCAGGAAAAAACAGCAATACTGGAACTGTCTGAATCGATTAACATTGAAGGCTCCATCCTCACCTGGGACGCTATCAATACAACTTCTTCACTTATAGATTCTGTAGTTGCCCGCGGTGCTGATGTTTTTGTCAGTCTCAAAAGTAATCAGCCTCATCTTTACGAGGAATGTATTGATGCATACAACGAATACAGCAAAGGAAATAAACTTTACAAATTAGGAGAAAATGCTGCAACCGGTTCGTATTCCTATGTTTCTGGCGGTAAGCACTTTGAGAAATCAATTGTTGTTCTCAAAGCTGACGACTGTATCAGTTCTGATTTACGTGATAAATGGAAATCAATTCAGTCTATTGCTTTCATCCATACCACTACCAATGATCTAACTATAGGCGAAACAAAAACATCATTCCGTGTATATATCAGTTCTATACCTCTTGATCTCGACTTATATCCGAACGAATCCCAGGAAATGATTCAGATTAGTTTAAAACGCTGGTGCGTGGAGACCAATCATTACCACCTTGACAGAGCTTTCGATCAGGACGGAGATAGATACGAAGAAGAGGATGCCGCCTACTGCTCAACCATCATGAGTAAACTGATAATGTCGGTATTCAACTTTGCAAAAAATGCATATAACAACGAGGAGATGCGATACAAAGGAGTTGCTACAACTTCAAATCTTCAGATGATGTGTTTGGACATAAATTTCAGCATGCTGCTGGCGGAATGTTTTTTTGCAAATGATCCTAAGAAACTTGTAAATCATGAATTATCTAGAAAATACAAATTCATGAAAACTCCTGAACCTCCGAAAGAAACGGATAGGGGTAGTAGCTACAATCTGCATCTGCTGAAAGACGATAACTGCGGACTGGCTAATTTCCTCAAAAAGAAGATTAGCAAGAAGAGTTCATAAAAACGGACTGTAATCCTTTACAAGTCATTGAGTATACAGGGAAAGTAAACCAACTGTAGTTTACAGGTTTTGCTCACCCTGAATAGTCTTCAAACCGCTTCTTAAATGGATAATATGTCGCTAAACCAGTCTAATGGGATTTATGCACTGTAGAATTCCGTTCTGAAAAATAATTTAAGGTTTAAAAAAATTAAAGTTTGAACTAGCTCACGCCGCGATCTCGAACTAATTTTTTCAGCATACAAATATCCATAATAGGCGTCAGTATGTACCAGAAATTGAACTCGCAACAAGACTTACTACGTGCGGGATTTTTTCTTAACCCATACTTTCTTCGGATGTTAATATATGTCAGCAAGCAATGATAAGTCATGATTTTGCTGACAATGCCCTTGCGACCGGATGAACTTTTAAGCAGTTTCATTCGGCTATTCGAATGAAAGCAAGATGAACTTACCGACCGTTTTTTATTATACACGTAAAGTTCAAGAAAAGGAAAATCTACATATTTGAACATTGTATGATGGAACTATGAAAGTAACTGATTTTGGTGAACGTTTACAAGAATCTTTGATACTGATGTGTTTTAACGTGTATTAAATAGGCCTCCGCTGAAGGACCTAATAACGCGTCGCAAAATAGAATAGAACAAAGATCGTGTAGTTTTTCCACATCAATTGTAAGGTTTAATTTATGATTAGTATGCTATGTTTTTCTCGGATGTGATTGTTAATAAAATGTGAAATTAATCACTATTAGTGGTAAAATACAGCCAGGTTGTTTTAGTTATAAGAAAGGATTTATCGATAATGAATAGTCGTCCAATTCGCAGAGCATTACTCAGCGTATCAGATAAAACAGGTATCGTTGATTTTGCAAAGGCTTTAAGTGAAAGAGGGGTGGAACTGCTTTCAACAGGCGGTACTGCTAAGTTGCTGCAGAATGAAGGATTGCCAGTGACAGAGGTTAGTGATTATACCGGTTTCCCGGAAATGATGGATGGACGTGTAAAGACATTACATCCTAAAGTTCATGGTGGTATTCTCGGTCGTCGCGGAATTGATGATCAGGTAATGGAACAGCACGGAATCAAACCGATTGATTTGGTGGTTGTCAACCTCTATCCTTTTGCCAAGACTGTTGCAGACCCTCAGTGCTCACTTGAAAAGGCTGTGGAGAACATTGATATCGGCGGTCCTACCATGGTCAGAGCTGCAGCCAAAAATCACAAAGATGTTGCCATTGTTGTGAATGCAAGGGATTATAACCGTGTTATCAGCGAAATGGACAGTAATGAAGGATCTTTGACATACGAAACAAGATTTGATCTGGCCATAGCTGCTTTTGAGCACACGGCACAGTATGACGGAATGATTGCCAATTACTTCGGTACCATGGTTAAGAGTTATGGTATTCAGGATGAATGTTCAGTTGAATCAAAATTCCCTAGAACAATGAATATGCAGTTTATCAAGAAGCAGGATATGCGTTACGGTGAGAATCCTCAGCAGAAAGCTGCATTCTATGTTGAAGCTGACAACCATGAAGCAAATATTTCAACAGCTGTACAGATCCAGGGTAAGGCGCTTTCTTATAACAATATTGCCGATACTGATGCAGCCCTGGAATGTGTTAAGCAGTTTGAAGAACCTGCCTGTGTAATTGTAAAACATGCAAATCCGTGCGGAGTTGCACTAGGTAAGGATTTACATGAAGCCTATGAAAAGGCATTCAAGACCGATTCAACATCTGCCTTCGGTGGGATTATTGCGTGCAACCGTGAACTGGATGATGCAACTGCAGATCAGATTATCAAGAATCAGTTCTGCGAAGTTATTATTGCTCCAAAAGTTAGCGAAAAAGCTAAGGAGATTGTTGCCCAGAAGAAGAATATCAGATTACTTGAATGCGGTTTTTGGCAGAGCAAGCAGCCTTCAATGGATTGCAAGCGCGTTAATGGAGGTCTTTTGGTTCAGGATCGCGATTTGGGTATGGTTACAGCCGGTGAACTTAAGGTTGTTACCAAACGTCAGCCTACACAGGCTGAATTGGAAGAACTTCTGTTCTGTTGGAAGGTATGCAAGTTTGTAAAGTCAAATGCTATTGTTTACTCCAAGGATCGCATGACTATCGGTGTAGGTGCTGGCCAGATGAGCCGCGTTTACTCTGCTGAAATTGCCGGTATCAAGGCAAAAGAGCAGGGACTTGAGGTTAAAGGGTCGGTAATGGCTTCCGATGCTTTTTTCCCGTTCAGAGATGGTATTGATGCCGCTGCTGCATGTGGAATAGAGTGTGTAATACAGCCAGGCGGATCTATCAGAGATCAGGAAGTTATAGATGCTGCTGATGAGCACAATATGGTTATGGTGTTCACTGGAATGAGACATTTCAGACACTAAGATTAGAGCTGTTGTGATGACAGCAAAATCTTGATAGATAACTGGCGGATTGATTTGCTACATGTGTGTACAGATTGATTCGTCAGTTTTGTTTTTTACGAACTGTTTGTTATAGTATAGAGATATGTTATAGACAGAAGCCAGTAGTATTTAATTGTGATATAACGACCGGGGTGTTGTGTGGTTAAGGCAAAAACAGTGTATGTTTGCTCGGATTGCGGAGCTGAATATTCAAAGTGGCAGGGCCAGTGTGCGTCCTGTGGAGCATGGAATACAATAAAAGAATTCAAAATTGCACCTCTTGTCCCTGGGAGTGATGCAGCTAGCCGCAGAAATCAGGATCGCTTGGGATTCGCAGGAACACTCACATCAAAGGTTCAGAAATTATGTGATGTTTCGTTAGAGGAACATCAGAGGTATACTACCACTTTTTCAGAATTTGACCGGGTTCTAGGTGGAGGTATAATTCCCGGTGCTGCCATGATCATTGGCGGTCATCCTGGTGCCGGTAAAAGTACATTACTGTTGCAGACTGTTTGCAGACTGTCTAAGAGTTATAATATTCTCTACGTTACAGGTGAGGAATCGCTTCAGCAGGTGGCTATGAGAGCAAACAGGCTTGGATTGGATACGTCAAGCCTGAATGTTGTTTCAGAGACTTCCATTGAAAATATCAGTTCCTTTATTGAGGAGACCAAGCCTCAGATCCTGGTGATCGATTCCATTCAAGTGATGCATCTTTCATATATTCAGTCAGCACCTGGAAGTGTAAGTCAGGTCCGTGAGTCAGCCGCTATGCTTACTAGAATTGCAAAAACTAGAGGTATAGCTTGCTTTATAGTTGGTCATGTAACCAAGGATGGAACTTTAGCAGGTCCAAAGGTTCTTGAACACTGCGTAGACTGCTCGATTCTTCTAGAAGGCGACAGTAATTCAAAATTCAGAACATTAAGATGCCAGAAGAACCGCTTCGGAGCTGTCAATGAAATTGGTGTTTTTGCAATGACTGATCGCGGCATGAGGGAGGTTAGTAATCCCTCCGCAATTTTTTTGAACCGTTCTGAAAATATAAGTTCAGGTTCATGTGTTATGGTTATCTGGGAGGGAACAAGACCACTTTTGATTGAACTTCAGGCTCTTGCAGATTCGACACAGAATCCTAATCCACGGAGACTCACAGTTGGAACTGATTCAAACCGTCTCAATATGCTTTTGGCAGTGTTACACCGGCATGCGGGAATTCAAATGTATGATCAGGATGTATTTATAAATGTTGTCGGAGGGGTCAAGGTTGAAGAAACCAGTGCAGATCTACCATTGCTGTGTGCTTTGATTTCAAGTTACCGAGATCGTCCGATACCTCGTGACACAATATGTTTCGGTGAGATCGGCTTGTCTGGTGAAATCAGACCGGTACCTTCGGGTCAGGAAAGAATTGCAGAGGCTGCAAAACACGGTTTCACAAGAGCTATTGTCCCAAAGGACAATGCTCCCCATAAAACTGTTCCAAATATGCAGATTGTTCCGGTTACGTCTATATCTCAGATTGTTGATCTGATTTAAATTTATCAGGATAAGTTATCCGAAACTAGATTGGAGAGGTCTCGTTCAAGCAGATCGAGTGAGTTGTTAGAATTAAGGCTTACAATTCTTTTCAGATGGGATATACTTTCGAGATCAACGTTGTTGCAGCTAAGTCCCATATTATTGTTTCTTTGGTATACAATGGAACAACCCATGCTTATTACAATTGTAGTTCCCAAAGCTATTTCCAAAATACAAGTGTCACCAAGGCTACATTCGAATTGAACCGGGATCTCTACCAAAGCGCCTTTCAAAGACAAATCGATAACTTTAGTCGGCCATTCGCCGTTTATATCTATTAATTTTGCGGGAGTTTCAAACAGAACCCGCTCAAATCTTCTTCTATCTTCCATCGACATAACAAATCCTTAATTTTTTCTGGATGGCTTGGCTAGTATATCATCTAGCATCTGTAATACAACAACGAGACGATCTTCCAGTTTAAATCGAATTTCCAGTGTTTCTCCAAGTTTGCTTAAGTCTTCTTTAAAGTCACTAAGATCTCCGTTTTCAGCATCCTGTCCGTATTTGTCATCAAACGTCAAGAGTGCTTCTGTTGTATTGTGCAGACGTGGAATTATGCGCTGAGCGATGGATAGTCGCTTTCCGGAAACTGTTTCCATTATCTGAACGATTCTCGGGTAAATATCAAAATGTCCTTGGGACATGTAATCAATAAGCAAATTACAAAAATCTGATATCTTGCTTTGTTGCGGGAAGTCCTGTTCTGTTCCTTTAATGTTAGGATCAAGCAGTGTACAGTACTTCAATAGAAGTTCTTCTCTTGCGTCCAGCATGGAGTCTATCGACTTGAGTTTGCCGGCAACGAGTTGGCGCGTCTTATTGAGCTTCGTTAGTACATATTCGGTTGACATGCGCAACCTCCTTTCCGTTGAAAATTTGATTAGACTAAATCTGCACTTACTATAAAAACACAATTTAAAAAAAATTTCTATGATGGATCTGCAATAACGCTAACAGTATCTATTTTTGATTTTTAATATTGTTATCTTACGCACAGATCGGATTGAAAAATTTTTTTTTGCTACATAACTGATATAACAATGCTGTGTATACAGAAGTATTTCATGATGATATTGAATTTTTGATTTTGGATATTTGATCGAAAAGTCAGTATAATGTGTTGTTGCATATACTGTATTAAGAGAGTAGTTGAAGGGGTTAAAGTGGTATTAAAAAAAATTATTGCAATGTTGTTTATCTTGGGCTTAAGTTTTTCCGCCTATGCTGAGAATGAAAATGGCTCGGAAGTGAATGACACCAATACAGCAACAGATGAAAACAAGACTGTTGCTACTAAAGCTAGAATTATGTATGTAAGGGATGATGGCGACTATTACCTCAGAACAAATCCGAACAAAGGATCCGCGTTGAAAGGCAGTGTCAAGGCGGGAGATCCGGTTAAAGTGCTTGATGAGAAAAACGGTTTTTATTTCATAGAGGATTTGAAAGGTCGTCAGAAATGGATTGCTGCAACTGATGTGCAGGATCATCCAAGTTTCAAAATTATGGTTTCTGATCTGAAGAAAGCAAATGAGGAGTTGAAGGAAAAACTTGCCAATATTGATTCTGAACAAGCAAGAGAATTAAAAGAATTGAAACAGAAATTCAGTGTTGTTGCATCGGAACTTCAGGAAGCGCAGAAGACACTTGCAGCCCAGAAGGAAAAACTTGAAAAGGTTACTGCTGAGAACGGCGAGTTATCCAATATGATCGAAAATTCTGAACAGGAAAAACAGATCCGCTGGGCCAAAATAGGTGCACTTCTCGTATGTTCAGGAGCCCTGGCCGGTATAATCCTTGTTTACTTGCCTCGTCCTCACCGTCGCAGAAAAGATATTTGGTAACATATGTCTGAGCAAGAAAAAGAGTCGGAATATCCAGGTATTTTTTCTATAAAATATCTGCCAGTCAGATGTGCTTTCGTTTTGCTTCGTCTGATTGTAAAGTTGCCGCTTCCATGTATTTATCTAATTGGCGATTTTTGCGGTACGCTAATGCGTTTGTTCATGCGCAGAAGAGTAAAGATTGCTGATCGCAATTTGGAATTATGTTACCCCGATAAGACTGTTGAAGAAAGAAAAAGACTGGTAAGAGACAACTTTAAATCCATGGGGCGAGCCATATTTGAAACCGGAATGGCCTGGTACTGGTCAGATGAACGGATCAGAAAACACATGGAAATATCCGAGGAAAGCTTAAAGAATATTCTTGAAAACCGCGACTTCGGACAGCTGGTCCTGACATGTCATTTCCTCGATCTTGAACTTCATGCAAGAATGTATGGCCTTATTCATCCGGGTGTAGGTGTTTACAAGCCTAACCGCAATCCTGTGATTGAAAGGGAACAGACCAAGGGAAGAACAAGAACGAACAAGTATATGGTAAGTCACCGCAATATAAAAGGAATAATAAGAGCGTTGCAACAGAAGAATCCAATTTGGTATGCTGGCGATCAGGATTACCATACCAATAGCAGAGTTTTTGTTCCGTTCATGGCAGTGCCGGACTGTCCCACTGTAACTGCTCCCTCGACATTGGGAAGGATCAAAAATGTAGTATCCATTCCAAGTTATGCAATTCGTACCGGAAATTATAAATATCTGCTGGTGGTTGAGCCAAAATTAGAAAATTTCCCGACCGGTGATCAGACGCGTGATGCTACTTTGTATAATAAGATTATTGCAGATGCCATAAATAAAGCACCAGAACAGTATATGTGGGTTCACCGTCGTTTTATGACCCGCCCGAATGAGGATGATCCATGCTATTATTCAGATGTCATTAAGAACATCCACAAGGAAGAGGCCATCAAGAACGAAAAATATCAGCAGGAAAAGGAAATGAAGAAACAAAGGAAGTCTGCTGACAATGAAAATGATACAGAAGCGGGGAAATCCCCGGAAAACAATATAGCGGAAAAGGACACAGAGGTTCGCTAGTAGGATCTGTCCGGTCAGATGATTTTTTAGAATAAGCATATCGGAAGTTTGCAATGAAGATAAGAGTTCCTAAATATCCCAATGCTAGAGTTTTGGTTGTTGGTGATGTAATGTTGGATAGTTATTACTACGGCTCTGCCAGTAGAATTTCTCCGGAAGCTCCAGTTCCCGTCGTCAAGGTCGATCAGAAAGAATCCCGTCCCGGAGGTGCTGCCAATGTTGCCTTGAACATTTCTAGTCTAGGAGCGCAGTGTACTCTGATCGGATATGTAGGTGTTGATCGCGAATCAACTGTTTTAATGAAATCTCTTACAGATAAAAATGTAACCTGCCGTTTTGTTCCTGTGCAGAATTTTCCTACTATTACTAAACTTAGAGTGTTAAGTAGAAATCAACAGCTGATCCGTCTTGATTTTGAAGAAGGATTTCATAATGTTGATTCTGCTCCCCTGACAGCAATGTTTCAGGAATGTCTTGAGGATTGTGATGTTGTAATTTTGTCTGATTACGGAAAGGGTGTCTTGTCTCACGCTCAAACGTTGATAAAACTTGCCAAGGATAAGAATAAGCCGGTTTTGATAGATCCGAAAGGAACAGATTTTGACAGATATAACGGTGCAACACTGCTTACTCCAAATTTATCAGAATTTGAAGCTGTCGCCGGAAAAACCTATTCGGAAAAGGAACTTGCAAATGCTGCATATTCAATGCTGAATCGGTTTGGCTTTGAAAAGTTGCTTGTAACGAGATCTGAGCAGGGCATGTCTCTGTTTACCCCTGGAGAGCCAGAACTTCATCTACCTACCAATGCAAGGGAGGTTTATGATGTGACAGGTGCTGGTGATACAGTAATAGCTACGCTTGGAGCATCTCTGGCAGCGGGAGTTTCACTTAAAGATGCCTGCCGTCTTGCAAATGTGGCTGCCGGTATAGTGGTAGGAAAACTTGGTACATCCACTGTATCACCATATGAATTGGCACTTGCTCTCGGAGATCACTCTCATGCCGGATTCGGAGTGGTCACTGAAGATGAACTTATAAGGCTGGTGAACGCGGCAAAGGCCAAGGGCGAGAAAATAGTCATGACCAACGGCTGTTTTGATATTCTTCACGCAGGTCACTGTCAGTATCTGCAACAGGCTAAGGATCTAGGTGATCGTCTGATTGTTGCTGTTAACACTGATGAGTCAGTAAAGCGTCTTAAAGGAGAAACCCGTCCTGTAAATCCGTTAGAACAGCGAATGGAAGTACTGTCTTCACTTGGTGCGGTTGACTGGGTAGTTCCTTTTTCTGAAGATACGCCACAGCGTATTATCAGTAGAATTCTTCCGGATGTCCTTGTTAAAGGAGGGGATTACAAGGCTGAGGAAATCGTTGGATATTCCGAGGTGACATCAAACGGAGGAAAGGTTCAGATCCTGAATTTCAAGGATGGTTGTTCTACAACCAATGTGATCAAAAAAATTAGAGCTTCCGGTGAAAAATAGCAAGAGATGAAGGATGGCTGTATGTCTTAATCTAGCTAACTAGATCTTTTGCCGTGAAACGTTTATCCCTTGGGAACCTATAAAACTAAAACGCTGTGCGGACTATCCGTACAGCGACTCTACTAGAGGGTGAAATATTAAATTCCCCTCCTACAAAATCTAGAGTTTTTTCACTCTGATAAAACTACCATTCCTTTGATACTCGATCAAGCATCAGCATCAGTGCTACCCCAAGGGTATCAGTTCCATAGAAGTTTCTGATATCTACGATATCCTCAACTGTCAGTGCCTCATAATGTTTTTCTTCATCATCGATCAGTGTCATTCGCTGGCAAACAAATTTATCATTTTTTGTTTTAAACAGTTTAAGATAACCTAGGCGGCGGTCATTGTGGGCTGGATTTGAGTCTCTTTCCTCCACATTGCAGATCTGCCAACCGGAGAAAATAATATCACGGGCTCCGTCCTTTTGAACGTTGGTTTTTTGAGGGGTCTCAGTAATACTGATGCATAAATCAGGTCGTTCCTTAATTATTGCCTTGTCGTGATCTTCTTTTGTAACCTTGTGTAAAGGATCGTCAGACGATACGCCCTTTTCAAATATATTAGTCAGCTTATCAAAAAAACCCATTGTTAATTCTCCCGTAAAATTCTTTGTTCTTATACTTTTTTATATTGACAAAACTTTATTTTTCAAGGTTATTTTATATTTTTTTGTTTTTTTTTCCATACAATTGTGAGTGAACTTTTAACAACTTCACAAAGAAAATAAAGAAGAAAGCCGTCTTTGCAGGCGGCTTCGCGATAATGTTTTTTTGTTCTATGCCACAAATATATGTTGATCATGTGGCTGGTAAATCAGAAAATTATCTGTTGTTGATCAGTGCTGCTTCAGCAACCAGATTCATCGACTGGATATTTTCCAGGTTTGAAATGATTGCAAGACCGAATGCGTTGGCAAAAGCAGGACCCTGTGCAGTTATGAGATGGTGTTCACGATCTACAACTACCCCCTGATTTTCGTAGGTACCGGTTTTGAACAGCTTTTCTGTCCCGGGATATCCAGTTACTTTTGCATTGCCAACTAGATTATGCGTCCCTAGAACGTAGCCTGGAGCTGCGCAAATTGCGGCAATCCATTTTTGATCTTTTTGTTGCTTCTTTAATTTGTTAAGTAGAAGATCGCTATCTCTGAGATATTCAGAACCAGGAAGACCTCCAGGCAGTACGATAACGTCAAAATCATCGTCAAAAACTGTTGCAAGTTCGACATTTGCAAAAAAACACAATCCGTGAGCTGCTATTATCGGCTTGTTAACTTCTTCCAAAGCTGCCATTTTTACATCAAAGTGTGCTCTTTTAAGTAAATCATAGGTAGCTATTGTTTCTATTTCTTCGCACCCGTGGGCCACGACTATTAATGCTTTGGTTGTATTTAAATCCACGTTTTTACTCCTTCAGTATATTTGCCTTTATAATTTTGTAAACTGATTCTAAATTTGGTAGGGATATATTATATTTTTTTGCCTGATTAAGTAAATAGCCGACGATGCTGTCTATTTCAGTCTGTCTGCCGTATTTAAGATCTTCATGCATCGAAGAGTAGTTCTCCCTGGTTGACTTGGCTACTCCGTAGACAATGTCTCTCAGATAATCCCGAGTAAAGTTAAAATTATTCAACTTAGAGATTGTGTAAATTTCTTTTATGAGATTTTCACAAAGTTCTCGTTGTTGCAGTATTTCTCCGTTTTTTAAGTCATAGATCGCTGTTATAGGATTTATCACTGAGTTGATAGCCAGTTTTTTGAAAATTGCTTCGTTGATATTATCGGTTGGTTCCCATGGAACTATGCCGCTTAGACTGTTCAGGTTCAGTCCGCAGATGTTGAGACTGTCATATGTTACTGTTCCAATGGCTGTAACACACAGTTTGTTGTTTTTTACATATGCGCCGCAGTCTGTTGTGGCCAAAATATATGGGTTGGGAACCGACTGTTGCAGAATCTGTTCGTTTCCCATTCCGTTTTGAAGTATTACTATTGGAATTTCAGGTCTGATTTTACCGTTGATGCTGGCAAGTGCATTCATGCTCTGGTATGTTTTGGTACATAGAATTACCAGCTCCTGGTCTGACAGATTTGAACAATAGGATGGTTTAACTTCATACTCTTTCCCATTAAGTTTGTTGCTGAATATGAAACTCCGTTTTTGGTTTAAATGACTAGGGCGTTCATCTATATAGGAAATATTTAAAGTATGGACAGCGCTCAGACTGCTGTAAATAAGTTTTCCGATGGCCCCGAGTCCGAGTATGGCAATGTTGATCAAGGTATAGTTCCTGTTGAGATCCTCGCGTATAGTGCTGTTTTAATATTTTTTGTAGAATCGGGCAAGTTTTTTTATTTTATTTCGTTAATTTTATTAAAAAATTTTACGCTAATATGCATTTGTTATTTCGTATAGTCAAAGAAGGCTTGCGCAAAGACTGCTGAGAAATATGAGGGAATAGAGAACTGACATTAATTGGTTCTTTTTTGATCGTTCTATGGTCCATGCCTGTTTATTCTTATTGAAAAAAAGATAGTAATTTGATATTATTCACACTCGAAAGCGAAAGCAATCTTTCTATGTGCACCCGTGGCTCAGCTGGATAGAGTACTCGGCTACGAACCGATTGGTCGGGGGTTCGAATCCCTCCGGGTGCGCCATTTATCATCTTTCTCAAAATTCCTTATTATCCGTTATCGGAGTTCATTGTTATGCATAATAATCAAGAAGTAGACTCCAACAGATACCGTAATTCCCTTAATTCTGTAAATGCCGGTGATGTTGCACCTCATGACTTCGAGGCGGAACAGTCGGTACTCGGAAGTCTTATGCTTGAATCAGAAGATGTGCCACTTTGGGATCGCATTGCAGTCCTATTGTCTGACACTGACTTTTTTGAACCTCGTCATCAGGCTATCTTCAGATCCTGCGCCCGTCTGCATAAACAGGATAAACTATGTGATATTATTACGCTGTCTGCAGATTTAAGAGAGAATAATGAGTTAGATATTATAGGTGGTCAGAGTTACCTTATTGAACTGTCTCATATTACGCCATCTACCTCATCCATCGAGGTTTATGCGAAAATAGTCAGGGATAATTCCCTGAAGAGAAAGCTGTTAGCCCTATGCTCCGATGCCATTGTGTCCATACGGTCAGGAACAGGACAGAGTATCGATGATCAGTTTGAACATATACAGCAGAACTTTTTGCGCCTTAGTCAGGAGAATACAGACGAGGATAACGGTCCTCAGGCTTTGGGATCGTTGTTGGGACCGGTTCTTACCAAAATTAAAAGTAACATTGAGAACAATGGAGGTGTTACCGGAGTTTCATCTGGTTATGTACAGCTTGACAATATGACCGCAGGTTTTCACGGAGGCGAACTGATAATTGTAGCAGCACGTCCGGCAATGGGTAAAACGACCTTTGCTATGAATCTTGTGCAGCACGCTTTTATGAACCCGTCAGTGCAGTATCCGGCGGTTGTTTTTTCTCTTGAAATGCCTTCATGGCAGTTGATGATCAGACTTATCAGCGCTATAGGTCGTGTTGAGATGGATAAACTCAATAAAGGAAATATCAACGATGAAGATATGATGAGGATTACCAGTGCCTTTAATCTGCTGAATCAGCGTGGTAAATTCCTCTATGTTGATGATCGTGGCGGTTTAACTCCGATGCAGATCAGTGCTGAGATTCGAAAAATCTATAGGGAACATGGTGGAGTAAGTATGGTGATGATCGACTATCTTCAACTGATGAAGTTCCCTGGTTATGAAAATGACAAACAGCATGAAATCAGTGAAATTTCCGGTGCGTTGAAACGTATTGCGAAAGAATTTGATGTTCCGGTAATTGCATTGTCCCAGTTAAATCGAGGATTAGAGCAGAGAACTGAAAAAAGGCCGATGAATTCAGATCTTCGTGAATCAGGAGCCATCGAACAGGATGCTGACGTTATAATGTTTATATATCGAGATGAAGTGTATCATCCGGATTCCAAGGATAAAGGATTGGCCGAGGTAATCATAGGAAAACAGAGAAACGGTCCTATCGGAACTGTCAGACTTATATTTGAAGGACAGTATTCTTCCTTTATGAATTATAATGGAATGTATGATCAAGAGGATGTGTTACAGTAGCTTAGGGTTAATTTATTATGATGCAATCTGTTAGAGCTGAGATTAGTTTAGGAGCTTTGGTTCATAATTTTAATGTGGTGAAATCCAAGGTTCCAGAGTCAAAGATTATTTCTGTAGTAAAAGCAAATGCGTATGGACATGGCCTTGTTCAGGTGGCAAAGGCTCTCAATGATTCTGATGCCTATGCGGTTGCAAGAATTGAAGAAGCTCTTGCGCTTAGAAGTGCTGGTATTACCAAACCTATCATTCTGCTTGAAGGCTTTTTTAACGAAGATGATGTACCGGTTCTGGTTGCTAACAATCTTACGGTTGCTCTTCACTGTACAGAACTGTTGGAACAGATCGAGAGGGCTGAAGTTCCTTCTCCTATCAATGCCTGGCTTAAACTTAATACAGGGATGCACAGACTTGGGGTTAATCCTGACGAGGCGGAGGCTTTCTATGCAAGAATGGAGAAATGTCCGAATATTGCCAAACCAATAGGGATAATCTCGCATTTATGCTGCGCTGATGAGCCTAAGAAAAATGAATATACAAGAAGACAGATCGGTATTTTTAATGATTTCGCCTCACGTCACCCCGGTCCTACCGCTCTTGCCAATTCAGCTGGTATTTTTACCTGGCCTGATTCGCATACACAATGGGTAAGGCCTGGTATTGTATTGTACGGGGTATCTCCATATGAAGATAAAACAGGAGAGGAACTCGGTCTGAAACCGGTGATGACTCTAAAGAGTAATATCATTGCTAAAAGACATATCAAGAAGGGTGACAAGGTCGGTTATGGGTGTTATTACGAGGCTCCTTACGATACTAATATCGGAATTGTTGCCATGGGATACGGTGATGGTTATCCTCGACAGGTACCGAATGGAACCCCGGTTCTGATTAATAACAGGATTGTTGGTACCGCTGGACATGTTTGTATGGATATGATGTTTATCGATCTCGGACCTGACAGTACAGATCAGGTTGGTGATGAAGTTGTTCTATGGGGGGAGGGACTTCCTGTTGAAAAAATAGCATCTATTCTAGGAACCATTCCTTATGAACTGGTGATCAAATTAACCAACAGGGTCAACTTCGTATATAAGTAGAAAAACAAAACCCTGCTTAATAAGCGGCAGGGTTGTTATGGTTTGTCAGATGGATTTGAACGTTAGAATCCTTGGAAATGCTCTAGCTTTTCATCACCGTCAGTAGCTTCTTTATTGAATCTGCAGGTTGATTCGGTGGAACCTTTTTCAGGCTGGCAGTGCATGTAGAAAATTGGTTCCTTTCTCCATTCTGCCTTAGGAAACTGAATGCTGAATACATTATCTTCTGATTTATATAACGATCCCTGAATCTTTATGTCAGAGGTAAAATTGATTATAACTAGTGTTACAACAACTATAAAAATAAATTTAAACATAATTCTTCCCGAATACCAGTTAAACTGCTGAAAAAGAAAGTATAGAATGATCAGATTGGTTTTGCAGAATTTCTGCCAAATCTCAATATGTTGTAATTATACCTTGTTAACTGAAAAATACTAATTACTAATTAATAAAAAAATGAATTAAATGGATAAATATACCAATAATAAATTTTGTACCGCTCCGATGCTTGATCTTTCGGATGATCATTGTCGCTTTTTTTGGAGATTACTCTCCAAAAAAGCAATGCTATATACTGAAATGGTAACAACTGGTGCGATTATATATGGTAAAAAAGATTATCTTGCCTATAATGAGTCAGAAAATCCATTGGCGCTCCAATTGGGTGGATGTAATCCGGAAGATCTGGCTTTCTGTGCTAAAAAAGCTGAAAAATACAATTATCAGGAAATCAACCTTAATGTCGGGTGTCCATCGGATAGAGTGCAGAACGGAGGGTTTGGGGCATCTCTTATGGCTCAGCCTCAGCTGGTAGCTGACTGCATAAAGGCAATGAAGGATGCTGTTTCCGTGCCTGTTTCAGTAAAATGCAGGATCGGCATTGACGAACTTGATTCTTATGAATATCTTACGCAATTTATTGGAACTGTTGAGCAAACCGGCTGTGACTTATTCATTATTCATGCAAGAAAAGCATGGCTTCAGGGATTGAGTCCTCGTGAAAATAGGGATATTCCGCCTTTAAAATATGAAACTGTATATCAGGTTAAAAAGGATTTCCCTAATCTTAATGTTGTGATTAACGGTGGTATTGATTCAATAGAGGCTGCGAAGGAACACTTAGAGCATGTTGATGGTGTAATGCTTGGTAGAACTGTATATGATCAGCCGTATATTCTCGCTGAAGTCGATCGTGAAATTTACGGAGATCAGAGTGCGCCGCTAATAACCAGGGAATCGGTAATTGATAATATTATTAGTTATGCTGACCGGTATGTTTCACAAGGTGGTAAACTCAGTAATATTACCCGCCATATTCTAGGATTGTATTTCGGTTGCCCAGGGGCAAGAACTTTCAGACGGATCCTGAGTCAGGAGGCAATTCATAAAGGTGCCGGGGTTGAATGTATTGAACGGGCATTTAATGCTGTTAAAAAGGCTGAAGTTGAATATGAGGAGCATGAAAGAAATTACGTCAGTAAATCATTTATCTGATGAGTTATGTTGATGTACTGCGGCAGCTGTGAATTTCTGCTTGATATAAACTGCTACGTCAGCGTGGTGTCATGAATTTGAATTTACGGTATTTGTTATTCAATAATAAAGGGTGCCAACGGCACCCTTTTTACTGTGAATAATATTTCTCTTAAGTTTAGCGATCGACCATAGGAAGTCTTTGAGTGAGCTGATTAACAAACAGTCTTGCGGCATGCTGTTTGTTTTTTGCTGAAATGACAGGATAATCACTGTATGCTTGGATTATTCCTTCCCAAACTACTTTTTTGGTCAGTAAATCGTAAACTTCAATCTTTAGTGTACCTTTCTGCTTAGTGTCAACACCTGGATCCATATTGGTGAACAGACTTGCCGCCTTAGGATCTTCTCCACTAGCCAGGGTTGATGTGATTAAATAATCAGCCTCACTCTGTTCATCAACAAAAGTCATTCCAAGAGACTGGAATCTCATAACCGTGCATTCATTAACGTAGCGGTTCCAAGTGCCGTTTTTATCCGCATTGTTGTTTTCATTTCCATTCTTATATGCGAATTTGATTTCACCGGTTATCGGCCATGATGATAATGAGTTAGCTGCAACAGTCATGCTGAAAGCTGGTCTTACATCATCACCGCTGTCATTGGAACCTGAAGCACCTGAACCGGATGTTGACTGGCATCCTGCTAAAATCATTGATAAAGATAATCCGCATAACAAAAATAATTTCTTCATGATGTCCTCTAATTAATTCTTACATATTTTGAGCGTTTTGGTTTGATTGCATCTTCACCATATGTTTTTCTTTTCCACTCTTCATACTCAGTAAAGTTTCCTTCAAAGAATTCAACCTTGCCGTCATCCTGATAGTCTAGAATATGGGTGGCAATACGATCCAGGAACCAACGATCGTGAGAAATAACCATTGCACTTCCTGGGAATTCTAAAAGAGCATTTTCAAGAGCTCGCAATGTTTCAACGTCAAGATCATTTGTAGGTTCATCTAGTAGTAGAACGTTTCCGCCAATTTGAAGCAGTTTGGCCAAATGCAGTCTACCTCTTTCACCACCAGATAAATTTCCAACCATTTTCTGCTGATCGGTTCCTTTGAAGTTGAATTTGCCGATATAAGAACGGCTTGGAATTTCATAATTTCCAATTTTAAGGATATCTTTGCCCTGGGAAACTTCTTCAAATACAGTTTTTGAATTGTCCATCTGATCTCTGAACTGTTCCACAGAAGCCATGATTACAGTATCACCAATGCTGATTGAACCTGCATCCGGCTGTTCTTTTCCGGTAATGAGTCTGAACAGGGTGGATTTACCAGCGCCGTTAGGTCCGATAATACCGACGATTGCTCCTTTTGGAACATTGAAGGACAGATCTTTGATTAAGGTACGTTCGCCGTAACTCTTGGAAATATTGTTAACTTCAATTACTTTATCTCCCAGACGAGGTCCTACAGGAATATATAATTCGTTAGTTTCGTTTCTCTTCTGGTATTCTGTACTGTTCAACTCTTCGAATCTTGCCAGACGTGCTTTGCTCTTGGCATGTCTGCCCTTCGGATTCTGTCGAACCCATTCAAGTTCTTTTTCAATGGATTTCTGGCGGGCTGATTCAGCATTGGCTTCAATTTTCAGTCTGGTTTCCTTCTGTTCCAACCAACTGGAATAGTTACCCTGCCAAGGTATTCCTTCACCTCTGTCAAGTTCTAGGATCCATCCTGCAACATTGTCCAGGAAGTATCTGTCGTGAGTTACTGCAACAACGGTACCTTCGTAATCATGAAGGAAATGTTCTAGCCAGGCAATAGATTCCGCGTCCAAGTGGTTTGTTGGTTCGTCAAGCAGAAGCATATCAGGTTTTTCGAGCAGAAGACGGCAGATCGCCACGCGACGTCTTTCACCTCCTGATAAATATTTAATTTGAGCATCCCATGGCGGTAGGCGTAGTGCTTCAGCTGCTATTTCCATCTGATTTTCGATATTGTGACCATCCATAGATTCAATTTTTGCTTCTAATGCGGCCTGCTTTTGTGCCAATTTGTCAAAATCCGCATCTGGCTCTGCATATGCGGCATATACAGCATCAAGGTCGGCTAATGCCTGTTTAACTTCCGCAAATGATTCTTCAACTGTCTCTTTTACAGTCTTTTCCAAATCAAACTGAGGTTCCTGGGGCAGATAACCGATTTTAATATTAGGGTAAGGTATTGCTTCACCTTCTATTTCTTTATCTATTCCGGCCATAATTTTAAGCAGGGTGGATTTTCCTGCACCGTTAAGACCAAGTACACCGATCTTAGCGCCTGGGTAAAATGATAATGAAATATCTTTTAAAATTTGTCTTTTAGGCGGAATTATTTTTCCAACCCTATTCATTGTGTATATGAACTGAGGCATAGATATCCTTTAACTACAACATAATTTATAACATGCCTATTTTAAAGCATACGGCGTTAAAAAGCGAATACAAGATTGCCGTGTGTTTTATTAGGCAGCGTAAATAACTCTGGTAATTTGAAATGTTACTAGATACAAAAAAGGAGAACCAATTGGTTCTCCTTAAAATTATAGTTCTTTTAAAAAGACTTATTAGCCTAACTTGCTCATAATCTGCCATTCAACAATGATGTAGAAAATTATGAAAAGCAGACTCAAGAAAGCAGCCAAACCATAAATAGCCAAATGGATAACAATGTTTGTATGAATGGTCAGATCATGGAGTCCATGATAAACTCTGTGAAGGCAGTGCCAAATACACAAAATTAAGCAACCAATCAGTACTGCGCCGGTAATAGGGTTACAAGCTATGTGAGCAATGTTCATAGCAACACCGTCGCTGAAACCGGCAACAATGCATGCCAACACAACGATAGGCATAACAATTGCTATAACCATACCGCCTGCACCAAACAGTCCCCAGTAAATAGGTTCATCGGATCTATCTTTTCTAAACATTGCTTTCTCCTATTTTAAGAATATCCAAAGGAAATCGGTAAAGAAACAAACAGCACCGAAGATCGTTACCAGGATGGTAAGAGCGTATAAAGCAATTACGAAATATTTTCCGTCCAACAGCTTATTCTTGATGATCACTCTCTGTGCTTTCGGCATTAAATTAAACCATGTGAATGCATGGTAGAGGGTGGCCACCAGCACCAGAATATTGAACAGGATTGTTACAGGATGCTGAATAACTTTCTGTGCAAACAGTAATTTCTGTATTCCTCCCAAATCACCGGATGCTGCACCTACTGCTATGCAACCATACAACCAAAGCAGTTCGAGAACGAACAGCAGAACGGGTATACAGGTTCCTTCACGAAGCATGTAGGCAATGTAAAATCCCTTGTTTGTCCACCAGTTGGCTTTAACAGGACGAACATAAGGTTTTCTTGTTGATTTATCTAATTCCATTCCCATTATTATTTATCCTTACTAGTGTTTTTAAACATTGAAATCAAATAATCCTTGGCACTTTCAACTTTACCAAGCTGAATTGCAGAAGCAGGATCAACACCTTTTGGACATACCTGTGAGCAGTATCCCACAAATGTACAACTCCAAACACCTGAATCCTGATTTACAAGCTTCATGCGTTCTTCTTTTCCACCGTCACGGCTGTCTTCGTTGTAACGATACAGCAGAGTGAGAGCTGCCGGTCCGATGAACTCTTTGTTCAGTTTGTACTGAGGACAAGCTGCATAGCAGATACCGCAGTTAATGCACATTGAGAACTGACGATACTTTTCCAACTCTTTCGGAGTCTGAATATATTCACGTCTATCTCCTGGATATGGAATATCCTTTCTAGGAATGATGTACGGTTTGATTCTTTCGAGTTTTTCAATAAAGTCGGAAAGATCAACAACCAAATCTCTTTCGATAGGGAAGTTTGCCAATGGTTCGATCAGCATTTCCTGTCCTGCATAGTCACGAAGGAATGTTTTGCAAGCCAGTTTTGGAGTTCCGTTAACCATCATACCGCAAGAACCACAGATCGCCATTCTGCATGACCAGCGGAAACTTAATGTAGGTTCCTGAGTATCTTTAATAATGTTTAATGCTTCAAGCAGAGACATTTCATGAGTATATTCTACTTCAAAGCTTTGTGTCCATGGCTCTTTATCCTCTTCTGGACGATAGCGCAGGACGGTAATTTTCATTTTATCTGCCATGAGTTCTCCTTACTTATTTGCAGCTGCTTCTGCTTCTTTCTTTGCTTTTTCAGCATCTTCTGCTGCCTTACCATATACACGTTTAGCTGGCTGAGATTTGGTAATCTTAACGCTGCTGTAGGAAATGGTTGGGGCACCGCCTTCAGGATTATAAGTGGCCAATGAATGCTTCAGGAACTGTTCATCGTTTCTTTCCACATAATCCAATCTCTGGTGTGAACCGCGGGATTCTTTACGGTTGAGGGCAGAGTAAGCCATAGCTTCGGCATTGCCGAGTAAGAAGCCTAATTCAATAGCAGTTAACCAATCGGTATTGAATATTGTTGACGTATCGGTTACCTTGATATTCTTGTAGCGTTCTTTCAGGACGTTAAGTTTCTCAATTGTGCCTTTGATTGATTCTTCATCACGGTAGATACCAATACCTTCTTCCATCGCATCACCCATTGCATTGCGGATTTCACCAACTGATTCACAGCGTTTTCCGTCAATGATAGATAATGCTTTGTTAAGAGAATCCTGAGCCTGTTTTTCGAGAGTTTCGTCGCTACCAAATTCTGTTTCCATAGCGAATTTTGCAGCTTCTTCACCAGCAACTCTACCAAATACAACAGTTTCAACCAGTGAGTTAGAACCAAGACGGTTGGCTCCGTGAATACCAACGGAAGCACATTCACCAGCTGCGTACAGACCATGCATCTTGGTTGCTGTCTTACCGTCTGTTTCAATACCACCCATGGTGTAGTGAACAGTAGGTCTAACTGGTACAGGAGCATCAACAGGATCCACACCTACGTATGCCTTAGCAAGTTCACAGATGAATGGTAACCGTTCATGCAGATAATCAGCGCCGAGGTGACGAAGATCAAGGTTAACCACATCGCCCAAGTGGGTCTTGATAGTTCTTCCCTTCTTCTGTTCCTGCCAGAATGCCTGAGAAACACGGTCACGAGGACCTAATTCCATGTATTTGCTCTTTGGATGTCCAAGTGGAGTTTCAGGGCCTAAACCGTAATCCTGCAAGTAGCGGTAGCCATCTTTATTTGTCAGCACACCACCTTCACCGCGGCAACCCTCTGTCATAAGAACTCCGCATCCTGGAAGACCGGTAGGGTGGTACTGTACGAATTCCATATCTCTTAAAGGAACTCCGTGACGGTATGCCAGAGCCATACCATCACCGGTAACGATACCGCCGTTGGTATTGAATCTGTAGCAACGGTTTGAACCACCGGTAGCAATAATAACGGATTTGGCCTTGATAAGTCTTGTTACGCCGTTCTGAAGATCTAATGTTATAACGCCTTTAACCTGGTTGTCTTCTACCAACAGATCTAAAACGAAATGTTCGTCATAACGTTTGATCGAAGGATATTTAACAGAAGTCTGGAATAAAGTGTGCAACATATGGAAGCCGGTTTTATCAGCAGCAAACCATGTTCTTGGTACTTTCATACCACCGAACGGTCTTACGTTGATACGTCCGTCTGGCTTGCGGCTCCATGGGCATCCCCAATGTTCGAGCTGATAGAGCTCTCTTGTTGTATTCTGTACAAAATACTCAACAACATCCTGCTCGCACAACCAATCTCCACCGGCTACGGTATCGATAAAGTGGTTGTCTAAACTATCATCATCCCTAACTACGCCTGCAGCACCACCTTCAGCGGCAACTGTATGACTGCGCATAGGATAAACTTTAGAGATCAGTGCAACATTTAAATCCGGATTAAGTTCAGCAGCGGCAATAGCTGCTCGTAAACCTGCTCCACCAGCACCGACAATCGCGACATCAGCCTTAACTATGTCCACTTTTTCCTCCTGGTAAGGTAAAAAACAAAAATACAAAAAAATCACTAGATTAGTTGATTTAAATTTAATCAACTAATGAAAAATCCAAATATACTAGCTGACTATTTTAACAAAAATTACAATTGTTTAGAATTGAACCAAGTCAAAAATAAAGCAAAAAACGTATAACTGTAGCAATTTGAACCGCTTTTTGCACATATCGCGCGCAACAGATATTTTAGGAAATCCTATTTTTTGATCATCCTGGCAATTTGCTGACCCATAAGTGTTGTATTTTCGGGCATCAGTGTACTATCAAATTCAATTTTCCCCTTTTCAAAGCAGCAGATTACAGTACTTCCGAATAGGAAACGTCCGATTTCCTCGCCCTTTTGGTAGATTAGATTCTGATCTTCGTACGAGGTTACTTTAACTTCACGTTTAGAATTTTTCGTAGGAGCTTCAATTCCTCCCCAAACGGTTTCAATACTTCCGACAATGGTTGCTCCAACAAAAACAACTGCCATTCTTCCATGGTTTGTTTCGAATATGCATACAAGGCGTTCATTTTTTGTAAACAGTTCGTCCACGTGTGATACTACTACAGGATTCACGGAATAAAGAGTACCTGGAATAAACACTGTTTTCAACAGTCTGCCTGAATACGGCATATGAACTCTATGATAATCCCTTGGTGACAGATATATGGTAACAAAGGAACCGTCTTTGAACGGTGCTGATATTTCCTGATCTCCACCAAGCAATGTTCTTAGACTGTAATCCATTCCTTTGGCTTGAATAATTCTTCCAAGCGTAACTGCTCCAAGCTGGCTTACTGTTCCGTCAACCGGTGATGCAACAGCATCTTCATCAGGTGCAATAGGTCGTGATTCCGGATTTACGGCACGGGCAAAAAATTCATTGAAGGTCTTATAATGTGATAAATCAGGATCTGCCACGATGGACATATCGATATTGTTTTTCTTTATGAACTTTTTAATAATCCAGGTTGTAAAGTCACCCATGTTTGCGGATGCCAATATTCCAAATAACTTAGAAACTGCTTGTTTTGGTATGATGTATTGTGTTGCAATAAATAAAGATCTTGTAAATTTATTCATGACGCTTCCTATGTTTTGAGCTATTTTATAAGAGACGATTGAAACTTTAAATCATTTTTTTTGGTTGTTTGCACGCCTTGTTTTGTTTTTGCTGACCATCAGCTCATTGCTGGAAAGTATTTTCAGATAGTTTTCATAGCGGATCCTATTGATTTTTCCTTCTGAAACTGCTTCCTTAATGCTACAACCTATTTCGTTTATATGTTTGCAGTCCTTGAATTTGCATGTCCCAAGATAGTCGCGGAATTCTAGATAATTTCTAGCTATGGTTTCAGTGGAAAAATGCCATAGTCCGAATTCTCTTACCCCTGGTGAGTCAATGATTTTAGTGGATGAGTTAAGAATGTACAGCCGTGATGAGGTTGTAGTGTGCTGCCCTAGATTTGAGTTTTCTGAAATCGAATTGGTATAGGCCTCATTACTTCCGATGAGTGCATTGAGAAGTGAGGACTTACCAACTCCTGATTGTCCCACTACGACAGAGAAATGATCTTGAAATGCCTCTTTTAACTCTTTGAGACCATCTCCGGTTACAGTACTGATGTAGAATAGTTCGTAACCGAGTTTACTGTAAAAGTCTAGGTTTTGCTGAAGATTTTTCCTTTGTTCAAGAGTTAGCAGGTCGATTTTATTAACTACAATGACCGGTTTGATACCTGTCTCTTCGCATGCTATCAGGTATCGGTCGATAATGTTGGTAGAAAGTTCGGGAAGAATGGAGGAAACAATGAATATTCTTGTTATATTGGCGGCGATAGGTTTCAACCCATCGTAGAAATCAGGTCTGTGCAGTTCTGATATGCGTGGTTTTACTATCTCAACAATTCCTCTGTTATCGCTGTTTGCTGCATCCTTATGCCAAAGAACATTGTCGCCTGTTGTGATTGAATTTACTGTTCTTCGAACAGAACATCGGACAGTTTGGTGATCTTCTGTAATAACATCAACCTGACTTCCGAAACGACAAGCAACAATTCCGCTTGAGAGATTGGATTCATTGTTATAGTAATCATCTAAAATTTCATTCTTTTTTTTAGAAATTTGAAGTTGTTGCTTATTACTGATTTTTTTTACCATATATAATATAGTTCCATAATAGAGTAGTGTAATGCTACCATACTAATTAAAAAAATAAAAAGGATAAAGCATGGTTGAATCAGATAATTTGGTATGGATGGATTTAGAAATGACGGGTCTAGATCCGAAGGAAAATAAAATCATAGAAGTAGCGACAGTAATTACTGACAGAAATCTGCAGATTATTGCCGAGAGTGAGGTTTTTGCCATTCATCGGAGTGAAGATGAATTGGCAATAATGGATGAATGGAATATAAAAACTCATTCTTCGTCCGGTCTTATAGAACGCGTTCGAAAGAGCAGTATTACAGACAGTATCTGTGAAGAGAAAATTCTTGATTTTATCAAGCAGTATGTCCCTGAGAGAACATCTCCTTTATGTGGTAACAGCATTTGGCAGGATCGTCGCTTTTTAATAGAGTATATGCCAACACTTGAGCATTATCTTCATTACAGAAACATAGATGTAAGTACCATTAAGGAATTGGTTCGTTTATGGAAACCTGAACTCAAATACATTAAGAAGGAGCGCCATGAAGCTTTATCTGATATAAAAGAGTCTATTGAGGAACTAAAATTTTATCGCAATAGAATATTGACTATTTGATTAAAAAAACGTCTGTTAAAATAAATTATCTGATTTGATGCTTGATTTAATAATTTTTTTAAATATAATATAACTCGTTCCTGCGGGAATAGCTCAGTTGGTAGAGCATAACCTTGCCAAGGTTACTGTCGCGAGTTCGATCCTCGTTTCCCGCTCCAATCTTTCTTATCTCCTCGTTTTCAATGATTTTTAATTTTGTCTGATTTTTAATCTTTGTTTTTGTGTTGACAATTCTTATGCCGTTGTAACGAATGTTGTGCCTAGTATGCCAAAGACGAGTTCTCTTGTTCCTTTGAGAATGTAAAAAAGCTCTGTAAGAACAAATTCTATTACTATAAAAAATGCCCGCTTTTTGGAGCGGGCATCTGTATTGAACTAGGGTTTTACGCTATTCGTCATGAAGAGAGATCGAGAGGGAACCCATGTTGAATCTTCTAACCCTCTTTGTTGATTTCCTTCTAGTTGGTTCCTCCTTAATTTGAGGCGTATCTTCAACTTTGTTTTCTGGCTCCGTTTGAACAGTATTATTGCTGTCTGCTATCTGCACACTTTCTTCAGCAGATACCGATTCATTTAGATAGGATGTATCATTAGAATCGACAGCTTCATTCAGATATGTAGAACTGCTATCTGAATTTGCGAACGAATCGCTGTTTCCAGAAAAATCATCTATCTGAATTGATGCCTCCATCTCTCCGGTATAATTCGATAAATCATCTTCTACAGTTACAGCCTCTAGACCGTCTGTTGATTTTGTGTCTTCCGTTTGAATATATTCGAAAGAATCATCCTTTGTATCAACGGTTGGCTGTACCATATTGTCATTGTTAAAGATACTTTGACTAGATAGATTGGTGAAACTATTGTCTTCATCGTTGGAGTTGATATCCAAATTGATTTCTTCAGATTCATTGTATTTCTGTACGGTGTCGTTATTTGAACCGAAAAGTGAATCTTCTGACATTCCGTTCAGATTTTCATCTGACAGATCGATTTCAAATTCATCAGAATCTTTTGCTTTTTCAGTATGGCCGACATTAACTTTATTGAAGGAACTGTATTTGGACGGATCTCCCTTGGTTACCAAAGCGTCAAAAGGATTCTTCGCCTTGTGATGCTCCCCGGTAGCTGGTTGGGATTCCTCGAGAGCAACTGGTTCCGACTCGCTCGGAGTAACAAAATCATCATTGCTGAATGCAGGAATAATGGTGTTCTCAACAGACGGATCGTAGTTTTCATCAATGGTATTCTCTGTTGCAGAAATTTCATCCGGTTTGGTTTCTTCAATTATAGTTTTCGGTTTGGATTCCTGACTGTCGAGAGGTTTCAGAGGAGGAATAGAAGTCTTGAATGAGCGTACAGGCGCGTCCTGCTTTGGGGCCTCTTCCTTTGGACTCTGATCTTCTGATTTGGTTTCAGATGAACTACTGGTTGATGACTGCTTTTGTTTCATCTTCATTTTCATCAGCAGATCTTCACCTTTCAGTTTTACAGACTGGAATTCTTTTTCTCTTTGGTTTTTTTCCTCTTCAAGACGACGACGCTCCTTTTCCTCATCGCTTTCTTCTACTGGTTCACTGACAGTATTCTGTTGCGGAGATTTTATAGGTGCAGGTGTGTTCTGCGGAGTTGTATCCGGTTCAGATTCACTAATCTGAGTAACTGTATCATCACTTGCATCGCCTGTTTCAGAGACTGTTTGATTCTGAGCTGTTTCAGTTACGACATCACCCTGTTCCTTTTCGTCGGAACTTGCAACTACGCCTGGAATTGCAGACTTCTGCATGAACTCGTCGAGACTAGCTTTTCTTTTTGCTCTTTCCTCTTCGGTTTCGTTCTTTTTGCGTTCCTCGAGTTCTTTAGCAAGCTTCTCTGCTTCTTTCTGCTGCTTGTAACGCTCTTTTTCACGTCTGATTCGCTCTGCCTCTATTTCCGCAATCAGCTCTCCGCCACTGTCACCAGGGACAACGCCGGTCTGCTTAAATTGTTCTTTTTCTGCAGCCTTCTGTTGCATATAAGGAACAACTTTATCTTTTATACGTCTGCGGAATATAAATAAAATTATCAGCGCAAGAGCTATTGAAGCAAGTCCGCCGTAAGTCAGCATGTCGCTGAGTGATAAAGATGAACTACTGCTATGAGTTGTGATCATAGCTGAGTTTTCTATGTCTTCCTTTATCTTATCACTCTGAGAGCGATTATCATTTGGGGCATTTTTTTCTTTGTTTTTTGATTGAACCGCTTTTTCGGACTCAATAGTTTTTGCAGTGCTTGAATTGTATGGATATGCTATACCAGCTTCAGGTTTCAAATTGTTTTCGATATCCTGTATGTAGGCAAAAACATTGTCTTTTTGGTTCAGCATTTCTGAATCAAAGAATTGTTTGTACAGATATGATTGGATTTGATCAAACTTTCCTTTGTTATCCTCCAATGTTTTAAGCAACTGTTCCGGAGCTGTAACAATTTCATAAATATCGAATTCGTACTTCTTAAGATTAAGATCTTTAATGAGGATGCCCATAGCCCCTTCATCACATTTTGTAGACAGTCTAGCTGAATCAGCACCTTCTGTTTCAACTGTGTGCTTACAGTTGTTGTATATTGAATTTATTGCCTTTTGTGTGTTTTCTGTCAGTTTCTGTTTCTTTTCTGTGGTAAGAACATAAGTAATGATGTATTTTTCATTTGTTGTCCCGTCTTTCAGAAAAAACTTCATGCCCTGGTTGGTTATATCAGTTGATGTTACCTGCACTAAAGAGGAGGAGTCCTGCGGTGCTGCCCAATAGTTTTCCTTCTGCAAGGAAAGATTCTGCATTCCCTCCAAGTCTATTCTTGAGTAATCAACGTTGCTTGCATATTTCAGAACTGATTTTTGAGGAATGTTGAAATTTTCGAAAAAACCGAGCTGATAGTTTGCTGTATTGATCATCGCAGCTAGATCTTCGACCGTCGCATTATCGCCTGTCTTGCTGGAAATGGATACTATTCTAGTAAAATCACTTGGTTGGTTATTATCGTCTTCGAACTGAGTGAAAATAACATATTGCAGAGAATCCTGATTTTTTACACACAGGAACTGGTAACTGGCAAACGGCTTATACGTCGGATCATTCATGCACTGATTTATGTTGTCCCCTTTATGGGTGAGCTTGTACATAAAATCGGCGACGATCTCATAAAACTGTCTTGAATTATTTTTTACAAAGCTAACTTCTATACTCAAATTAGGTATCTTGCTGTTTGCAAAATACATTGAATGCTGATTTTTTTCCTTGACGTAGTATGAGTTTGGAAGCTGCTCTGTCTCAAATATCGGATCGATTATATCTGAAACCTGCGGTGCCGCAACTGCGACATTTAAGCCCAAAATACCTGTGGCAATCGTAGAAACTATTCTTTTTTTCATATTACATTCGCAATTATTTAGGTGCGACTCCATGAATGTTACTATTATTGTTACTTTATTCCATTACCCCGCATTTTAATAAATAAGCTAGACGGATGTTAATTAAAATCGATAATTTATGGTCATAATCGTAATGTATATCAAATTGTAGAAGGATAATACCGCATACTGTTTGCGGTATTGGAGATAAGGAACTGTTAGTGCTGTACTTTTTTACAAGCAATGCCTTTAGCTGTTTTTTCTATATATTTTCACGTTGTTGTACCCCTGTTCCTTAAGGTATAGGGCCTGAATTCTGCTCATAACCCCGTTTTTACAGTACAGAAGGTAATTTTTTGACTGATCCAAATCTCCGAAAGTAGTTGAGATTTTGTAGAACGGAATATTTATGATCTTTACACCAGGAAGAGTCAATGGCTCGTCATCAACCTCATCTTGCGATCTTATATCGATTACAGTTTCGTCTTCTGCAATGGATGTTACCGTTGTGACTTCTGTCAGAACGCCATCTGTCTCTTTGGCTATATCACGGATGTCTGTGCATACGGTATCTTCTACAGCTTTGTCGATAACCTTAAAATTGAATTTCTTTTCTTCCTCAAGTATATCGTCAAGTTTTGCGTGTGTGGTTGGTTTTTGTGAAATAACACCGCAGTATTCCGGCATTGATTCGGCTATTTCGACAGTTCCAATTTTTCTGCATTCGTCAATGATATCCTGCTTGTCTGTTACGATCAGCGGACGCAGGATCATGGTATCGGTTACCTGATCAATGACAGACAAGTTAGTTACTGTCTGACTAGATACCTGTCCTACACTTTCTCCTGTTACAAGTGCAGGGATTTTATTCTTTTGGGCAATTTTAGATGCAACTCGCATCATCATTCGTTTAAGAATTACTCCCATCAGGTGTTTGTTCATGGTTTCCAGAATTTCTGCTATAACCGGTTCAAATGGAACGGAATAGAATTTGACTCGGTGTGAACTTCCGAATCTATTCCACAAATAGTATGCTTCCTGCTTTACTCCGATTTCGTGATCTCGTCCACCCATGTTGAAAAAACAGTAGTGAACCTTGCAACCTCGTTTTATAAATTTAAAAGATGACACACCGGAGTCAAATCCTCCAGAAATAAGGCTTAAGACATCTTCCTGTGTTGACAGAGGGTATCCGCCAAGACCCTGATGTGTGTTTTTGATCAGGTATAGCTGGTTTTGATCTATTTCAATGTTAATCTGCAGATCCGGATTGGTAAGTTTTACTCCGTTTGACTCTAAATTCTGATTCAGTCCTCCGCCGACATATTTCTCCACGTCAATAGATGTAAAATCATGTGTTCCTTTTCTCTTTACCCTGACACAGAAGGTCTTTCCCACCAATTTCCCTTCGTAGAGTTCCTTTGTCTGGAGGTAGATGTCATTTACATCAGTAAAACTTGAACAGTGTACTTCGGCAAAACTGTGGATCCCGGGGATATTCTGCATTATTTCTATAAGTTTTGGCAGTTCCTGCGAATTATCGCATTTGACCATCAGTTTATCCCACTTAGACTGAATCTTGCATTCAATTCCGAAATGCTTCAATACATTGCGGATGTTGACATTAAGGGTTCTGATCATGGAAAGTCTTACGGAATGACTCTTGATTATGATTTCCGGAAAAAGTTTTACTAGAAATAAATTTGGAAACATTCTATTGATAACGTCTTCATTCTCTGATGCCGGTTTTTTCGACACGTTTTCTTGTACTGTGATGTCCATGGCGTTAGCTCGGTTAATAAATGCAATTGTGAATCTCTATATACGATTGACCTTCATTCGTGAAGTCTAGGGTGGCCTAACTGAAGATCTCGAGCATTATACTTGATTGCCTGGATGATTTCTATTCGCTGTTGGGATTTTCTGCATCAGCGGAAATTACCAGATTTTTTGACAGTCTGTGGCCGCCGTGCAGGCGTTTTTTGTAATCCTGGCAAATTTTTCGAATCTGCTACTCCTTTGCTTATTGTGGTATTATGTGATTTGTGCAACCGATAGACTTTTAATAGTTTATGACTTTTTTAGGATAAATTGTATAATAGCGTGGCTACGGGCATGTGTATGCCCTTTATTTCATTTTAAGTTTGGTAGCTTGTTGGTCGTTGGGTGCCGGCATAGGTGTTTTATTTATACAGCGGATGGAATTCGGTTTCTATGGTGAGTGACAGCAAATCATTTGAAGAGTCATTGAATCAGCTTAATGATATTGTTAATAAAATGAGCGGCGGAAAGACTTCTCTTGAGGAGTCGCTTAAACTGTTTGAAGATGGCATCAGACTCGTAGGTGCGTGCAAAAAGAAACTGACGGAAGCTGAACAGAAGGTACAGATGCTGACAAATCAGAATAATGGTAATGCAGGACAATTGCAGGATGTTGTTATAGATGGAAATAGTGTAACACCAGCTGCAGGAATCAGAACTCATGATGTTAATAACGATATGGATCAGCGGTACCACGGACAGAGAACTGCCAAGTTGAATGAGGATAACATACCATTTTAGCCGGTTTAAGGAATAAGTCAGTGTTGATAAGCGAACATTTAAAAAAATACAGAACAAGAGTAGATCGGGTGCTTGAACAAAAAATTGATGCTCTTGACGAAGTATCCGAACCTCTAAAGAAAGCGATGAAGCACGGCCTGTTGCTTGGAGGCAAGCGTGTTAGGCCGATACTGGTATACACAGTAGGTACCATGCTTGGAGTCGGTGAGGATATCCTTGACGTACCTGCGGCTGCTATTGAATGTATTCATGCATATTCTCTGATTCATGATGATCTGCCGTGCATGGATGACGACGATCTAAGACGTGGACATCCAACTGTTCACAATGTCTACGGTGAGGCTCACGGTATGCTGGCAGGGGATGCATTGCAGACACTTGCCTTTGAAATTTTGTCAGATGATGATTTCCCGGAGGAATTGCGCAAAAATCAGATTAAAATGGTAAATCTGCTTGCAAAATCATCCGGATACGACGGAATGTGCGGTGGGCAGTCTCTTGACATACTGGCAGAAAATAGAAAAATTTCCCTGGATGAACTGAAAAAGGTTCATTCCCACAAGACAGGAGCACTTATCCGATGTGCTGTTCTTTTAGGTGCCCTTTCTACACCTCATATTGTCTCAGAGTATTATGACATTCTTTCTCAATATGCAGATTGCATCGGACTGGCATTTCAGGTCCATGATGATATCTTGGATATAATTTCCGATACAGAGATTCTCGGTAAACCGCAAGGTTCAGATATCGCCAATAACAAGAGTACATATCCGTCCTTGCTAGGTCTTGATGAGGCGATCGCCTACGAAAAAACGATCATTCAGGAAGCGATCGAACTGCTCGAAAAACTGCCTTACGATACCACTATATTGAAAGATTTTGCGAAGTACATCATTGATAGGAAGAGTTAAGTAATTATGGAACTGGACCCCAAGGTGTATAAACTGTTAAGTAAGGTTAATCTGCCTAGTGATCTGCGGGAAATGGATATTTCCAAATTTCCCGAACTTTGCGATGAAGTAAGAAAATTTCTTCTTGAGTCAGTAAGCAAATCTTCCGGTCATCTTGCATCAGGGCTTGGAGTAGTTGAGTTAACAGTTGCACTTCATTACGTATATGACACCCCGAACGATCAGATTATTTGGGATGTTGGGCATCAGGCTTACCCGCATAAAATTCTTACAGGGAGAGCAAAACTTCTTGATACCATCCGTCACATCAACGGTCTGCATCCGTTCCCGTGGAGAGAGGAGAGTGAATATGACTGTGCCTCAGTCGGTCATTCCAGTACTTCGATCGGATTGGCGCTTGGTATGAGTATAGCCAATAAACTCAAGGGCCTATCCAACAAGGTTATTGCCGTTATAGGTGACGGTGCTCTTACCGGAGGAATGGCCTTTGAAGCATTGAATCATGCAGGCGGGTTGAAGAGTGATATGCTAGTCATTCTCAATGATAATGAAAAATCAATTTCCGAATCAGTCGGGGCTTTATCCTCGAATCTGAGCGATATTCTGTCTAGTGCATTCTATAATAACGTACGTGAGGGAACCTATGATTTTCTAGGCAAATATGTCCCGTTTCTGAAAGAATTTACCCAAAAGACAGCAGAACACATCAAAGGAATGGTTATGCCTGGTACTCTGTTTGAGGAGTTCGGCTTCAATTATATCGGTCCTATTGACGGGCATAATGTTCTCGGACTTATTGATACGCTACAGAATATGAAAAAGCTTAAGGGTCCGCAGCTTCTTCATATTGTTACCCAGAAAGGGCGAGGGTACAAACCTGCAGAAGAGGATCCAACTTCATATCACGGAGTTCCGCAGTTTGATCTGAACGATTCTCTGCCAAAGAGTAAAAACAAAACTTATGCGCAGGTTTTTGGCCAGTTTCTGATGAAGAGAGCGGAGGAGGATCCTCTGATGGTGGCGATAACTCCAGCCATGAAGGAGGGATCCTGCATGAACGAGTTCGCCGATAAATATCCTGAACGCTTTTTTGATGTTGCAATTGCAGAGCAACACGCTGTAACTTTGGCTGCAGGTATGGCTATTGACGGTCTTCATCCGATTGTATGTATTTATTCAACTTTCCTGCAGAGAGCATATGATCAGATTATTCATGATGTTGCTCTTCAGAATTTGCCTGTGGTTTTTGCAGTTGATCGCGCCGGTATAGTCGGTGCTGACGGACCTACTCATCAGGGACAGTTTGATATAAGTTTTCTTCGCATAGTTCCGAATATGACAGTTATGACTCCGTCATGCTTCTCTGAAATGATTAGTATGCTCAGTTTTGCCTGTGGCAGTAAGGGTCCTGTGGCAGTAAGATATCCTCGCGGAACAGAACATCCTGTAGTTCTTGATGTGACACCTATTGAATATGGAAAGGGACATTTGATCCGTACCGGAGAAAAAATTGTTCTTCTTAATTTCGGTGCCTTGCTTGGATATGTCCAGGCTGCTGCCGAAAAACTTAATGCCACCGTAGTAGATATGAGATTTGCCAAACCGATAGATGAAGACCTGATTTTCGAACTGGCGGAACTTAATAATATTCTGTTTGTAACAATAGAAGATGGTTCGATCATCGGAGGGGTTGGAGAAGGTGTTGCCGCATTGTTTGAAAACAGACAGTTAAGTACTCCGGTGCTGAATATTGGTCATCCTAATGAGTTTGTGGAACAGGGTAAGCCGGAAGAATTGTATCATCTGTTGAAACTTGATGCGGAAGGAATTGTAGCTCAGGTAACTGAATACCTGAAAAGTAATGACATGGAATAATAATCGGTGTGATTATTAAAAAGGAGGTTAAAATGCCGTCATTTGATGTTGTTTCAGAAATTGCAGTAAATGAGGTTCAGAACGCTGTTGATAATGCCAACAGAGAGATAAAGACACGTTTTGATTTTAGAAATGTAGATGCAACATTTACTTTGGAAAAGGAACAGATAAAACTGGCTGCCGATGCTGATTTTCAGATTAACCAAATGCTTGATATTCTGAGAGACAAGGTTGCCAAGAGAAGTATAGATCCAACCTGCCTTGATATGAAACAAGAAGTTGAACAGTCAGGTAAACGGTATTTTAAAAATGTGTCTCTGAAACAGGGGATCGAGACAGATGTTGCCAAGAAAATAGTTAAAATGATCAAGGATTCAAAAATTAAAGTTCAGACTCAGATTCAGGGTGATTCCATTCGTGTAACGGGAAAGAAACGCGATGATCTTCAGGAGGTCATTGCTCTAATTAGAAAGGCGGAGCTCGGACAGCCGTTCCAGTTTAACAATTTTAGAGACTGATTCTCATGAAATCCAATATCAGTGAAGACAAAAGTTCCAGCATATGGAGTCTGATATTTTCAAAAAATACATTTATCTGTTCGATACTTGGTTTTTCGTCCGGTTTGCCGCTGTTCATACTTGTCAGTTTGATCCCTTTCTGGCTGAAAAAGGAGAATATTGATCTTAAAACCATCGGTGTTTTTTCCCTGCTGATGTTTCCGTACAGTTGGAAGTTTGTTTGGGCTCCGTTTCTTGATGCTTATTTCTTCAGAACCGTGGGCAGACGTCGTACATGGATGTTCGGTACCCAGATCTTGCTGTTATTGTTGATCGGCGGGCTGGCTAGTGCTGATCCTCACGAAAATATGATGTTTGTTTCCATCGGATGTATTCTCATTTCCTTTTTCAGTGCTTCGCAGGATATTGTTATTGATGCTTTCCGTCGTGAAATCCTGTCCGATCAGGAACTTGGTTTCGGCAATAGTGTTCACGTGAATCTGTATCGTTTATCGGCTCTTGTTCCCGGAAGCCTTGCATTGATTTTGCAGGACTATATGTCATGGTCTTCAGTATTTATGACTATGGCTGCTTTTATGCTGCCCGGGCTTATGCTGACAATTTTTGTTGCAGAACCTAAGATATATCATGAAGTCAACAGTCTCAAGGAGGCTATAGTTGAACCGTTTTGGGAGTTTTTTCAACGGCGAAAACTGAAGGGAATGCTGTTCTTCCTATTGTTCCTTGTTCTCTATAAGGTAGGAGATTCGATGGCAACTGCGCTGATTACGCCTTTTTATGTCGATATGGGATTTACCAATAAGGAAATAGCGGTAACTGCAAAAATAATAGGCACGACCTCGACTGTTATAGGAGCGTTGCTTGGCGGTATTGCAATGATGAAGATCGGGATTAACCGGTCATTATGGTATTTCGGCTGGGTTCAGCTAGTTACGATATTGGGATTTGCACTTCTGGCGGTATGCGGACACGATATACTTGTGCTTGCTTTGGCCGTTGCCGGTGAATATCTCGGAGTTGGTCTGGGAACTGCCGCGTTTACCGCATTTATAGCCAGAGAGACCAATCCTGCGTTTACCGCAACTCAGTTCGCGCTGTTTACATCAATTGCGGCTGTTCCGAGAGTTTTCTGTAATGGTGCAACCGGATTTTTGGTTGAACAGATGGGCTGGCTGTATTTCTTTATCCTATGCACTTGTATAGCTCTTCCTGGACTTCTGTTAGTAAGAGTAATTGCTCCGATTGAAAAGAAAGATTGACGTTAGCGGTTGAATTAAGGTATTGAAATGGATTGTATCTACATAGAAAAACTTAGGGTAGACTGCCGGATCGGAATTTACGATTTTGAACAGAAAAGCGATCAGCCTCTGTTCATTGATGTGACAATTTATTATGATAACGGCCGTGCCGCCGATACTGATGATTATGCGAAGGTTATCGATTATGCTCTTGTCGCAGATGACATCGAGACTTTGTTGAAGAATAGTCATTTTGCTCTAATTGAAACTGCCGCTGAAAGAATCGTCGGTATGATTTTTGAAAAATACGGAGCTGAAAAAGTGCTACTTAAAATTAATAAGCCAAAGGCGATAGAAAAAGCAGCGGCCGTCGGTGTTATTGTTGAGAGAACACGCAATTTAGTAAACGAGCCATAATAACCTTTAAGGTAATTATGACTTTTGCTTAGTCTAAGTGATTTCGCTGAAAAGTGAATGAACTACGTTATGAGAGAATGGATTTATGTAAATAAATTCAAATAGTTACCTTCGGATGTTCATCTAGTCTGAAGCTCTAAGGTGTATGATTAAACAGTCGGTAATGCTGACAGTGTTGTACACAGAAAACCTCTCAATAACATTGACGAAAGTGCATTTCCGGAAATTTCTCCGCAGAGCCGGACGGAATATATTTATATAAAAAAGTAAGGTGCTATAATCGGCAGATACATAAGTTTAAAACTTTAAAAGGCGGTATAAGAAAACTTAATCAATCACCTTACATAATTCACGGATCAGACTGTTTGATAAAGTCAGGATAAACAATCAGGCAGGATTTATATACGGTCGGAGACAGAGTGGCTCCTACCTTGTTAAAGATATTGATGGAAATATTATTTCAAGTGGTATTTCCTATAAAAAGTTAAGTCTTATTGAAAAACGAAAGTGTTGGATTGTTGATTTTAAACAATCTTAAATAGCATCAAAGGTTATTTTGGAGCGTTTACGCAATTTATGACAGGTACAGAGATATTTATTGCATTTGGAAGCAATGAAGAACCGCACAGACACCTCAAAGAAGGAATAAAACAGCTTCGGAATATTGTCACTGATGTGAAATTATCTTCATGTTACCGTTCCCGATCATGTAACGGTGGTGCTGACTATTTGAACATGGTTGTTTCAGCACGAACCCAGGAGAGATCCTACAGCACTTTGGTAATTCAATTGAAGGAGATAGAGAAAAAGTGCGGACGTATAAAAAATTCAGAACATCGGTGCGCTTTGGATCTTGATTTACTTCTTTTCGGTGACTTGATAATCGACAACGTTCTACCACATGATGATTTGTATAGGTATCCTCATGTCTTGGTTCCTTTTTGTGAGTTGGCAGGGGAGCGAGAGGATTTGCTGTATCATGTAAAGTATCGTGAACTTATGGATCGCAGAGATTTTGTTGAATCCGAATCACTAACCGAGATTGATATTATTTAATTTTTATTTTCACTGTTTGTAAAGCTTATATGGATATTCAGATATTACTTCAAGTTATTGCCTTGGGTTTGATACAGGGAATAACAGAATTTTTGCCGATTTCAAGTTCGGCCCACCTATTGCTACCTAGTGCTTTGTTTGGTTTCAAGGAACAAGGGGTGGCTTTCGATGTTGCATGTCATGTTGGAACTCTGATGGCGGTTATGGCATATTTTAGAACTGAACTTAAAGGAATGTTCAACGATTCTATTGCTTATCTTAAAAGCAGAGTTGTTACTCCGAATGTAATAATGGCCTGGTATCTGATTTGCGGAACGATACCTGTGTGCATTGCAGGGTATTTTATCGACAAATATCTTCTCGATCAGATCAGAGAGTCGGCGGTTGCAGTGATAGCTACGACTACTGTGGTGTTTGCTGTAATTCTGTATATAGCTGATGCCTATGCGGTAAAACATTGCAACGTTGTCAATGAGAATAATATGGGATTTAAAAGGGCCATGCTGATAGCAATTTCTCAGATCTTTGCATTTGTTCCTGGAACATCAAGATCCGGCATTTCAATGATTTTTGCGCTGTTCTGCGGATTGACTAGAAAGGCTACTGCCAGATATTCATTTCTGCTGTCTATTCCTCTTATTCTGGCTGCAGGTCTTCATTCCGGTCTTAAGGTTATGAAGGAGACTACAGAGTCTGTAGATTATCTGTATATCGGGATCGGTCTGATTGTTTCCTATATCAGTGCATACTACGTTATTAAGTTTTTTATCAAGTGGATTGAAAAGATCGGTATGACTCCATTTGTTATATACAGACTGATTTTAGGGCTTATTCTGTTCGCGGTTCTGGTATTCTAACGGTTTTCTAATGCACTGCTAGAGCTGTGTGCTCACGCACTAGACGGCAGTGCTTTTTGTTAACGGTTCTGACTTTGTTTGATTTTTATCCATTCCGGATCTTCTTTCCTTTCCGCTTTTATTTCTTCAGCATGATTTTCATTCCAAATAGGTCGGAATTCTGCCATTACCTTAAGTCGTGACTCATCCAGTTTACGTGATATTTCAATACCGCGATACCCCTGCTTGAAAAATTCTGTAGGTTTGAGTTCTTTTATTGCATCAAATATATCATCTACAAGTTGCGCATGGGTATATGGAAGATTTTCAAATCCGAGCCTGCCGTGAAAATCAGCACGGCAGCAGTTTGTCAGATATCCTACGTTGTCAGGGTTACGGAACGCGTCTATATTTTTTAAAAGCTGGAGCAGTTGATCTTCTGTCTTATACAGTGCCAGATGAACAAAAGAATGTTCTGACGCAACAAGTTTTGCCACTTTCCGGTAATGATTCGGAATTCGCAGACGATCGCAGAAATTTTCAATCAGGGGAACTCCCTTTTTCCCGTGGTTGGTATGACTCGGTAAAAGATTTTTGTCAGATAGGGCCTTACCGAAGTCATGACAGAAAAGAGCAAACTTTTCGATTGGTTGGTAGTTGTGTTCACATGCATATTTGAGACACAGTTCCATATGGATGCCGGTATCCACTTCCGGATGCCAGTGTTTCCTTGCCGGGATCCCGTACAGAGCATCCAGTTCCGGGAAGATTACCTTAAGTGCACCGCATTCTCTTAAAATTCTGACAAAAACGTCAAGAGCACCTTTATGAAGTACATTTTCAAATTCAAGAAATATGCGTTCCGGAGTAAGAAAATCGATTTCACCCTGTTTTACCATTGTTTTCATCAATTCCATAGTTTCAGGAGCTATTGAAAAACCTAGGTGGTGGAATCTTGCAGCAAACCGGGCAACTCTGAGAACTCTCAGAGGATCTTCCGAGAAACTTGGTCCGATGTGGCGGAGTATTCTGTTTTTTAGATCTTCTTGACCGCCGCACGGATCTATAATGTTCCCGTATTCGTCCTCAGCTATTGCGTTTATGGTGAGATCTCTTCTGACAAGATCCTCCTCAAGAGTAATATCTGGTGAGAAGTCAAAGCAGAAACCGTTATATCCGTGACCCTCTTTTTTTTCTTTTCGGGCAAGGGCGTATTCATCCTTTGTTTTCGGTTCGAGGAAAACGGGAAAGGAGTTCCCTACCTGGTGGAAACCCCGCGAAAGCATTTCTTCTACGGTTGAACCGACTACTACATAGTCATAGTCCTGGTTCGGAATATTTAATAATTTGTCTCGGACTGCTCCACCTACTAAATAAACTTTCACTTGAAACTCCGTCTGAACCGTGGTCCGGTTTAATCTTGCTTTATATATTCTTTAAATATTGAAGGTGTCAACTATACTGACCATATTATGAACACCGGATCCTTTTGTGTTAAAATCGTACACCGTAACATGATTATAATGCTTGCTACCGCTATTTCAATACTGGAACTGATTATTTGGAATAAGTTGATGAACAGTCGAATTGTCCTGCTTTGAAGTTGTCTCTTATATCCGGCTGTGTTTAAAAAAAACTGAAACAAAAGTATAATAGAACGCGTTTTGAATTTGATAACAAGATAATGGATTATGCGGTGTCTTAATCCGTGTAATTGTGAGAACAGACAATGTACAGTGAATTCTACGGGTTGCTGGAAAATCCTTTTTCGATTTCTCCTGATCCGAAATATTTTTATTTGAGTGAACGTCATAATCAGGCATTTGCCCACTTGTCATACGGCCTGAAATCCGGCGGAGCCTTTGTGCTACTGACCGGGGAGGTAGGAACGGGAAAAACAACTGTTTCAAGAAGACTGTTGAATATACTGCCAAAGGATACGAATCTGGCAATAATATACCATCCGACCGATGAGGCCCGCGATTTGTATGCGTGTATTTGTGACGAATTCTGTATTGAGTATGAAAAGGATGCTTCAATCAAGGAACTGTTTGATCTGTTAAAAAAATTCCTCTTTAACAAACTAGAGAATGGTCACTCGAGTGTGATTGTTGTTGATGAAGCGCAGATGCTTTCTGAGGATTCTTTGGAACAGCTCCGTTTGCTAACCAATCTTGAAACTGACAACCGCAAAGTTGTGCAGATTGTTTTGATTGGGCAGCCGGAACTTCAGGAGATGCTTAACCGCCAATCATTACGTCAGCTGTCTCAGAGAATAACAGCAAGATATCATATCATGCCTCTTGATCTTGACGATATAGGCTCTTATTTAAGGTTCAGACTCCAAGTGGCAGGAAGAGTTCAGCCTCTGTTCAATGAGGCTGCAATACGTCTTATTTCCAGATTTAGCGGGGGGATCCCGCGTTTGATAAATTTGGTATCCGATCGTGCCATTGAGGAAGGTGAGGAGACAAAATCACGGATAATTGGAGAGGATGAGGTAAAGAGGGCGATTAATTTTGTTTCTCCGTCTTCGGCCTCTGCGCACAAAACAAGAAGAATTGGACAGACAGAGCAGGAGCAGTTACCAGTGGTGTACAACTTTGTGATATTCTCCCTAACTGCGGCAATAGCTGTTTGTTTAGGTATCTACCTTTCAAGATTAGTAGGTCCTCTGATAACTCCTGAAATGCCAGAACCTGTTGTAAGGGAGGAACTTGTAAACAATATTCAGGCCTATGAAAATCAAAAGGAGTTTAAAAACAAATTTAAATCAGATATCCGTTCCTCCAACAGCGAAGAGAAGGCTCTTGCTGATTTATATCGCATATGGGGATATGAAGGGGACGGAGTTGACTGCAAACTTGCATCTCTGGTCGGCTTGGCCTGTTTTAAATATGACGGAACTTTTGATAATTTCGTAAAAATCGATCATCCTGCCGTTGTAAGACTTTTTGACAGCAAACTGCTTCAGTTTTATGCTACGGTTGTTTCAATAAAGGATAACATTGCGACCGTGCTTGTTGCGGGGGAACCATATGAGTTTGATCTTCCATATCTGAAACAGCTTTGGGACGGTCATGCTGTTATTTTATGGAAGGAATTGCCTTCCGGGGCAACAAAGTTGGGGAAAAATCCAGGTAGCAAGGATTTGAATTATATGAATGTAGCTCTTGCCAGGGCTCTTAAAGTTAGACAGGTTAACTATACATCCTATTCGCCGCAGTTAAAGGAAAAGATCAAGGATTTTCAAAATCTGGTAGGCCTTGCTGCTGATGGAATTGTCGGGAGTCAGACATTGATGTTCCTTAATGCCAGAGGGGGGATCAGTATGCCTCATTTAACGGAAGAGGAAGAATAGAGATATGTTTAAAATCAGTTGCGTGTTGTTTGTTTTAGGACTGCTACTTGGTTTTTCACTGCATAACTGCTATCTGTGTTATGCTGCACACAGGGACGTATCCCCCAAAGTGACAATCGTAAAGAAAAATCAGTATAATGTTTCATCCCTTCCTTATCGTGCCGCGGAGGATTTGGAGTTTAATATCGAACCGTTCCCGATCCCGGAATATAACGCTGAACCGTTGCCGGAACCAGTTAGAAATGTGCCTTCTGCGTCTTCATCTTCTGGAAATGATGATCTTGAAATGCGTCTGAACCAGGCGGTACATGAAAGTGAAGCTTCGTACCGGGCGGAGGATGATTCTTCAGAGTATAATTCCTATACAATTAATGATTTGCCGTCCAATATGCAGGCGCGCATTCCTGCCTTTGTGTACGGTTCTCACGTGTTTTCAAGTAATAACAGAGATCGTTTCATTTCGCTTAATGGTAAGAACTATCACGAGGGCGAAATTGCGTTAGGTGTTCTGAATGTCGTCAAGATTCAGCCTAACTATACCATATTCAGGATAGACGGCACTTCATTCACTGTCCCTTCTCTCAGTGACTGGAAATCTAAATAATAAACGTGGAGTATATTTATGACTTTGATGACCTTTTTGTTATCATTTTTAGGTATCTGTCTAGCATTCTTCCTATTGGCTGTTGGCGCTATTTTTGCTCATAAAACCATCAAGGGCTCCTGTGGGAGTATCGATGATATGGGTATAGAAAAGGCGTGCAAATGTGAAAAACCTTGTTTTGCTAGAAGATTGAGAATGAACAGAGAAGCAGCCAAGAAGAAAAAGGAAGAGATGAAGAAGGAACTTGGTTTGGAGTAGATGACAATGATCCGTAATTTGTTCGGTATTATCTGTATTGCAACAATTGTGGTTGTATTCGCGTTTTTTAATAATAGAACATCTGTGCCGGCTGAATCTCCTAAGGCCAAGGTTGAAGTTTCCGGCCCGATTTTCGGAACTCAGTATGGTATAACAGTAGTAGGTGATTATCCAGGTGGAAGTGTTAAGCTTGAACAGGATGCAATGGAGATTCTGAATAGGATTAATTCCGAAATCTCAACTTTCAACAAAAATTCTGAACTCTACCGATTCAATGATTTTCAGTCAACCGATAAGTTTCCTATTTCGGAAGATACCGCTTTGATGATCGCAGAGAGCATGAGGATCGGACGTCTTCTCAATGGAGTTATGGATATAACAGTTGGCCCCCTGGTGGATTTATGGGGGTTCGGTCATATCAAAAAAGAGGAAGGTTTTGTTCCATCGGATGAAGAGATCGCAGAGGCTAAAAAAATAGTCGGTTTGGACAAAATTCATCTCGAGTTCAACTACAACGGCTCTTTCTTGAGAAAGGATCATCCGTTAATGCGTGTAGATCTTGCAACCATCGGTGAAGGTTTTGCGGCTGATCAACTTGCAAAAATGCTCAATAACCGCGGGATCAGTAATTATTTGGTACATGTGGCAGGTGCAATGAGAGCAAAAGGATTGAATGCCAACGGAATACCATGGAAGATCGCCATTGAGGAACCTGAAGATACCATTGGAAAACCTCACGCTCTTATTGATATTCACAACCTTGCTGTATCCACGGCAGGAAGTTACCGTAATTACTTTGAAAAGAACGGAAAGCGTTTTTCTCACGCTATCAATCCTGGCACAGGAAAACCTATCGATCATGACACTGTTTCAGTAACTGTGATTGGTGATACTGCCACCTTCACTGATGCTCTTGATACAGGTCTGCTGGTTATGGGTGCAGACAAGGCTTTGGTATTTGCCAATGAAAATAATTTGGCAATTTACTGTCTAGTGAAGACAAAGGATGGTTTCAAGGCCCGCTACAGCAGAGCATTCAAGAATTACCTGGTACCAATTAAATAACGACGGTAGAGCACAGATGAAATTTATTTTTAATACCATTCTCTGGGGATTGGCGACATTTATGATTTTTGCCCATCAGTATGTGGGCAGAGACTATTTCCTGATTGTAGGATCTTCTCTGTTGTTTTTGAATATCCTTCGCGGATATGAAAAAGGAGCTTCCCTTAGTAAAATTTTTTTCTCCATATTCCTATTTCTAGTTATCGGTTCGGCCTCTCTGCTGGTTTATATATGCAGAGATAAAGCTTTGGATCAGTTGGATTTGTTTGTTAAATATTTGTACAGCTATGGGATTGTTTTCGGTTCGCTCGGACTGATCGGATTCATGGTGTATCTGGTAAAAGAAGCTGTTTCAAGACTGCACTATGGTTCTCAGAGGAGGATCGGAGAGAAAAATCATGAAATTTATATGAATAATTCGTCTTCATCCTACCTTTCAAAAGAGCAGGAGGATCGGAAGATTTCCCAGGTAAAGGGTATCTGTGACTTTATTGTGATTTGGTTTATTATTCTGTCAACCTATGCAATTTTCACTCTGCATTTGTTTAAATTCAATTTTGAAATATTGGATTTTAATCTGAATCTTGCCACCGTGGTTATCATCTGTTCCTGCTGGCTGGCTTCGCTGTTTTATTTCTTTAACGTCGGAATAAAGTTTCTGCTGTATGCAGCTGTGTTTCATTGTGTAGTTGGAATCACATTTCACAGTTCTCTCATTTCACAGCATGTTTTTACAGCTGACGGGGCAGTCCGTCTAATGTATTCGCTTGGATATATTTTGCTTCCGGCGGTAATAATTTTCTTTGCAAGGGAATCAAAACTCATAATCTCTTTTAAGGACTACTGATTAGTAAACGATCCATAATAACCTTTAAGGTAATTATGGCTTTTGCTTAGTCTAAGTGATATCACTGAAAGGTGAAAGAACTACGTTATGAGAGAATGAATTTATGCAAATAAATTCAAATAGTTACCTTCGGATGTTCATCTAGTCTGAAGCTCTAAGGTGTATGATTAAACAGTCGGTAATGCTGACAGTGTTGTACACGGCAAACCTCTCAATAACATTGACGAAGGTGCATTTACGGTTTTGCAGAGTTCCGGCTGTTAACAGCATAAACTGCAACTCCGGAAATTTCTCCGCAGAGCCGGACGGAGTATATTTATATAAAAAAGTAAGGTGCTATAATCGGGATACATAAGTTTAAAACTTTAAAAGGTAGCATAAGAAAACTTAATCAATCACCTTACATGATTCATGGAACAGACTGTTTGATAAAGTCAGGATAAACAGTCAGACAGGGTTTATATACGGTAGTAGACAGAGTGGCTCCTACCTTGTTAAAGATATAGATGGAAATATTATTTCAAGTAGTATTTCCTATAAAAAGTTAAGTCTTATTGAAAAAAGAAAAGGCTGGATTGTTGATTTTAAACAATCTTAATTAGAATCAAAGGTTATTATGGAGCGTTTACACTGATTATGCATATTCATATTTTAGGTATTTGCGGAACTTTTATGGGTGGTATCGCCATGATCGCAAAACAGATGGGTTTTTGCGTAACTGGATCTGACAGCAATGTTTATCCTCCGATGAGTACCCAACTTGAACAGCAGGGAATTAGTCTTATTCAGGGATTTGATCCTGAACAGCTTAATCCTCGACCTGATCTGATTGTGATCGGTAATGCCATGAAGAGAGGTAATCCGTGCGTGGAGTATATACTGGATAACAACCTTCCATATACTTCCGGACCTGGGTGGCTAGAACAGTTCTGCCTGATTAAGAAAAAGGTTCTCGGGGTTGCAGGAACCCACGGCAAAACTACTACAGCGAGTATGCTGGCATGGGTATTGGAAAGTGCAGGCAAGAATCCTGGGTTTCTGATTGGAGGAATTCCTGAAAATTTCGGTATTTCTGCAAGACTAACGGAAAGTGAGTATTTTGTGATTGAGTCAGATGAGTATGATTGCGCCTTCTTTGACAAACGATCGAAATTTGTTCACTATCGTCCGTTTATACAGATCCTGAACAACCTGGAATATGATCATGCAGATATTTTTGCTTCAGTCCATGAGATTGAAAAACAGTTTCATCACCTGGTTAGAATTATTCCTGGCAAGGGATATGTGATTGCGTCGGATCGTGATGAGCATATTCAGAATGCACTGGATATGGGATGTTGGAGCAATCTTGAGTATGTTGACGGTGAACGTTCCCGTTATTCCTATGAACTTGTTAATGCTGATGGTTCAATGTTCAAAGTTAAACTTGAGGGAAGGGAGATCGGTACTGTAGAATGGAATGTGATCGGAATGCATAATGTTCATAATGCTCTGATGGTACTGGCTGCTGCTGAAAAGATCGGCATAGCTCCTGAGGATTCAATAAAATATCTAGGAACATTCCAATCACCAAAACGCCGTATGGAAGTAAAGGGTGTGGAAAACAATATTACTGTGTATGACGATTTTGCTCATCATCCTACCGCGATTAAGACTACCATAGCAGGTCTGCGGGCAAAGGTTGGAAGCAGCAACCGAATTATTGCCGTGCTGGAACCTCGTTCGAATACTATGAAGCTCGGGATCCACCAGAAATTAATCGGAAAGTCACTTGAGGATGCAGATCTGGCATTTGTTTATGCGCCGGACACTTTAAGCTGGAATGCTGATGTGATAAAGGAAGGAGCTCCGATCCCTGTTAATGTTGAGCATGATTTTGACAAAATGCTCGACGATATCGTTACTGCATCTAGAAGCGGAGACAGCATCCTGATTATGAGTAATGGCGGATTCAACGGTATTCACGGAAAGCTATTGGCTAAACTTAAAAAGTAAATATCATATGTCGGCACTAGATCTGGTTCATGTTGGTAAAAATTACGGGAGCAGTTGTGTACTTTCTGACATCAGTTTTTCTGTGACGGAAGGGGATTTTCTCGGCCTTTTGGGACATAACGGTGCCGGCAAGTCTACTTTGATTGAAATTATAGTAGGGCTGGTAGAAAAAACATCCGGCCGTGTTGCTGTTTTCGGAAAGGATTTGGACCGTGAACCGCTGTTAGCTAAATCATGCATCGGATTTGTTTCCCAGGATTACAATTTTAATCAGTTTGATACTGTTATGCAGGTAGTTGTCAATCAGGCCGGGTTGTATGGTATCCCCTATAGAACTGCAGTGCAAAGGGCTAAAAAATATCTGGATATTCTGCAGATCTCTGATCGCAGTAAGGAACAGACTCGTTTTCTATCCGGTGGGATGAAGAAAAGAATGATGCTTGCGAGAGCGGTAATTCATCAGCCCAAACTTCTTATTCTTGATGAATTGACTTCCGGAGTTGATATCGAAGTGAGATACCTTATCTGGAATTTTTTGCGTGAACTGAACCGGAGCGGGACAACGATTATCATGATTACCCATTATCTTGAGGAGATAGAAAATCTCTGTAACAGAGTGGTGATCCTCAACAGCGGAAAAATTGCAGATATAGACAGTGTGGAGAACTTGCAGAAAAAGTTGATCTCCTTTGATCTTTCTGTAACAGTTTCGGAGATAATTTCTCCTGAAATGCTTCAAGATCTGAATGTTAGAATAACCGGTGACAGTTCTTTTGAGATTAAAATGGATCTGAGCAAAGAGAACTATAATGATTTGCTGCAGAAATTGGCTTCCCGAGGGTTAAAGGTTGTCAATCTCAAGGAAAAGGCTAGTCGTCTTGAACAGTATTTCATGCATCTGAGAGAAACTGAAAAATGAATTGCGGATTATGGATTGCTTATCAGACGATAGTTCGAAAGGAAGTCTCCAGGTTTTCCAGGGTATGGCTGCAGACGCTCATTCCTCCCATGGTGACCACAGGATTGTATTTCATAATATTCGGCAATCTGATAGGAAGCAAGATTGGCCCGATGTCAGGTGTTGATTACGTTGATTTCATGATGCCAGGTCTGATACTGATGTCTGTCATTATCTGTTCTTATACCAATGTAGCATCATCGCTGTTCAGTGCAAAATTTCAACGTTACATCGAGGAAATAGCTATTGCTCCAATCCCAAACTGGCTTATTATTCTAGGATATCTGTCCGGAGGGGTGATCAGAGGTCTTTTAGTAGGCATGCTGGTTCTGCTTGTTGCAGTGAATTTTGCCGATTGTTCTTGTTATTCGCTGTTGCATGCGGTATTGATCGCTTTTCTTGCATCTTTGCTGTTTTCTCTTGCTGGATTTATCAATGCTCTTTATGCAAGGAATTTTGATGACATTTCGATAATTCCGACCCTTCTTCTAACTCCTCTTATTTACCTCGGTGGGGTTTTTTATTCAATCAATCTGCTTCCTCCTTTTTGGGCGCAGGTTTCGACGGTCAATCCTCTGCTGTATCTTATAAACACTTTCAGATACGGATTTATAGGTGTTACGGATACATCTTTGCTGGTTTCCTATGTGATTATTGCTGTCTGGTTTGTGGTTATGTTTTTATGGGCTATGATTTTGTTGCGGTTCGGAAAAGGTTTTAAAATTTAAGCTATGCTTGTTTGTATTATAGTTGTTTGGAGTCTTATTCTGCTTGCTGTTGTCTGCATGTCTGTCAGATGGCTGCCAAGTGATCACTGTATGTTTGTAAAACGGGGTGCAATGACTGTCAGGATGAAACATGGACTTAATTTTCTGATCCCGTTTTATGATCGTGTTATCGGATGTATTGTTACTGAGGGGAAGGATATTATCCTGTGCAATTTTTCCGTGGACGCAGATAGTTATCAGATCCGTGGTACGTACAAGATTTCCGATGAGTTTCAGGATGTTGGTATGATAGATGTTTTACAAAAATTCCCTGATTTTGTGGCAGAACAGTTTAGGGGAAAACTGGAACGTAGTGAAGTTGATCTTGATAACGGCAGTCTGAAAGGGATTGCATTGGCTTTCGAAAATGAAATCAGACCTATTTTGTTAAAATCAGGTATTGGATTGAGTGATTTGAAGATTATTGCCGTGGCGTGAGAACCGAACTGTACAGATGTTATCGAATATATGCAAACGGCTCTGTTGTAATTTAGTATTGATTATAACCTTGATACCAATAATCTATTCATCAAACGGACTTTAAATTCCAAAATATTACTTGTTGTTTGAATTTTAAAATTGACATATTTGAATAATATAAATGCATATTATTAATAATATTTGA
>JAEEGJ010002934.1_pt1 | contig 73142 bp, 59 predicted proteins | sample 8958761 | NCBI WGS metagenome assembly JAEEGJ01 (sample SAMN16246546, study PRJNA631951) | gut metagenome | biome: gut microbiome; feature: rumen; material: RS-attached | host: Bos | place: Iran: Karaj | collected 2018-10 | reverse complement strand
AAGGGCAACACCAAGGTGATCGACCCGTATAAAGTGTTCCGGGACAGCAAGGTGGAGAAGATCTTCCCCGTCGAGTCGGAAACCTATACCGAGATGCAGAATACCTATTTCACACCGGACCGCGAACGGCGGCGCGGCTTGAACACCAAGGGGATCGAGCCGTATCAGCCGTCCGATCTGCCGGACGCGCAGGCGAAGATCTATCACCTCGGCGGTCTCGTTGCAGGCGATTTCCCCCTTGCGTTTGTCGAAGCGTGCGCCGCGCGCGGCGACGTCGGACTGGACGTGCAGGGCATGATGCGCTACCGCAACGAGGACGGCACGCTGGAGCTTCGCGACTGGCCGGAGAAAAAGCAGTGCCTGCCGCTGATCCGGTATCTCAAGACCGACGCTGCGGAGGCGGAGATGCTGACCGGCACCGACGATCGCGAAAAGGCGGCGTTTCAGCTGTGCGAATGGGGCGCAAAGGAGGTTTTGATCACGCACAACACCGAGGCGATCGTCTGCGACGGCAGCAGGATCTGCCGTGCGCCGCTGCGTCCGCGCAATCTGTCCGGCCGCACCGGCAGAGGCGACACGACCTTTGCGGGATATCTCTGCGAGCGTCTCGATCACGATATCCCGACCGCGCTTGCATTTGCCGCAGCGCTGGTCTCGCTCAAAATGGAAACGCCGGGCCCCTTCAAAGGCACCCGGCAGGACGTTCTCGATTACATCGCGCGCTTCTATCGCTGACCGCCCCGGTTCGTCTCAGCCGGCTTTTCAAAGCGGAACACGATCGAAGCGTCCGGACCAAAGCAACGGATAAAGAGCTGTTCTGTTTTTCAGAGCAGCTTTTTCTAAATCAACGGAGACCTGATACATATTGCGCCGGTCAGGCGGATCGCGTGTCGTTGTCAAATGCGCGGACGCGAGGCGTACCGGCCCGGTCAAAGCCGGATGTGCCGCATCGTATGAAACGGCATGTATTGATGATGAACATTGACAAGACGTGCTATTTCGATGTATTATATATAGAAAAGTTTTCTTTCATGCATGCATGCGGGAGAATCGGTTTTCGCGGTGTTCCCGCACGGAACAGACAGAATGATCAGAAAAAAACAGGATGAGGTTCATGATGAATAGAATGACGCCGAACAGCAATCAGAATCAGGACAGCATGTATTCGGGACAAGGTGAAATGCATACCGGCTCTTCTCGGTATAACAGCGGGATCGACTGGAAGTCGCTGTTCTATTATTTACTCGGCAAAATCTACTGGGTTCTGATCGCGGCCGTTCTTTGCGGGGGACTTGCCGGCGGTTATACGAAGCTGTTTGTAAAGCCGCTGTACGAAGCCACGTCCAAGCTGTACATCGCGGGATCGGAAAACTCCATTTCCATGTCGGATCTGCAGCTCGGCTCCGTATTGGCGGTGGATTATCAGGAGGTCTTCAAGATTTCCCAAATCCATGAAACCGTCAGGGCGAAGGTGCTGTCGGAATACGGCGTGAGCAAGCCGAAGTACTCGGTGTCCGTCAGCAATCCGAAGGGATCGCATTTGCTCTATATCACGGTGGAATCCGCGAATCCGGAAGAAGCGAAACTGATTGCGGACGCGTACTCCGAGGTCGTGCAGACGTATATCGAGCAGCAGATGGAGCTTCGGAAGCCGCAGATCCTTGAAAGCGCGCAGATCCCGTCGAAGCCGGTTACGCCGAATTCCAGGAACATCGTCATGAAAGCAGCGGGAATCGGCGCGTTGGCGTCGGTTGCCGTGCTGGTCTTCCTGTTTTTGCTTGACAACAAGATCCGGACCGGCGAGGATGTGGAAAAAGCGACCGGACTGGCAACGCTCGGCATGTTGACCAAACAAGACGCGGATGCGGAATACTATGAGACGAGACACCGCGGTGAAGCGGACAGAAAAGCATCTGTTGCGGAGATCCGGCGGAATCTGGCATTGGATTACGCAGGGGACGAAGTGATCAACGCAATTTGTTCCAACATCGCGTTCGCCGGGAAGAAGGTCAAGCGGATTGCCGTCACGAGTCACGACGCGAACAACGGCAAAACGTTTTTGGCGATCCGGATCGCTTACGGGATGGCGAAGCGGGGAAAGACGGTCCTTCTGATCGACGGAGACCTGAGAAAATCGACCCTGATCAAACGGTACGGCATCACGCATACCCGGGAAGGGCTTTCTCATTATTTGTCGGGACAGGCCGAACTGGACAGCGTCATCTATCAGACCAGCATTCCGCACCTGTATCTGCTTCCCGCGGGCAAGCTGGTACAGTCGCCGCTGTCTCTTCTGACGTCGGAAGACTTTGATCGGCTCATGGAGCTCGCAGGAAAAGAATTCGACGCGGTGATCGTCGATACGCCGCCTGTCGGCGCGGTGATCGACGCGGCGGAGATCGCGAAACGCTGTGACGGAAGCATTCTGGTCCTTGCGTACAATAAGATCACAAAGGACGGACTGAAAAAGCTTGTACGGACGATGGAGCAGACGCAGACGCCTGTCATCGGCTGTATCATAAACAACGTGACCATGAGTAAGCTGGACCGCAAACGGTACGATTACGGGTACGGTTACGGGTATTACTACGGGAACGCTGACAATAAAAGCAGGAAAAGAAACGGAAAACGGCGCTGAACATTGATTCGGAAAGATGTATCGGGTATTTGTAAAACGATTCTCGGATATTGTGTTTTCTGCGTTGGGGCTTCTTGTGCTGTCCCCTCTGTTTCTTGTGATCGCGATTCTTGTGCGCTGCACCTCAAAAGGTCCGGTTATCTTCCGGCAGGAGCGTCTGGGACGCGACGCGAAGGTTTTTCGGATCTGCAAGTTCCGGACGATGGCGGACCATTCGGAACACACCGGATCCGGCGTTTACAGTGATCGGAACGACAGCCGGGTCACCAAGGTCGGCAGGGTCCTCCGTGCGGCCGCGCTCGATGAGCTTCCGCAGCTGTGGAACATCCTGCGCGGCGATATGAGCTTTATCGGGCCGCGTCCGCCGTTGACATATCATCCGTGGCCGATCGACCAATACTCGGAAGAGCAGCTTCGGATGTTCCGGGTTCGTCCGGGGATCACCGGATGGGCGCAGTCCCACGGCAGGCGGGAACTCGAATGGCATGAACGGCTGCGGTTGAACGTATGGTACGCGGATCATGTTTCGTTTGCGCTGGATCTGAAGATCATTTTTCTGACCGTCGGCGTTTTGTTTACCGGAAAGGGCAATGAAAACAAAGGCGCGACGGTTTGATCGCAAAAACAAGGGAGTGGAGCATTGAATTATATTTACATAACAAATCGGCAGGAAATTGCCGCAATCGCGCAGAGAGCGGGCGTCGACCGCATCTGCGTGGATATGGAATATATCGGCAAGGCGCAGCGGCAGAACGGCATGAACAGCGCGCAGAACCGGCATTCCTTTGAGGATGTCGCCTCGATCCGCCGCGTGACCGACCGTTCCGCGCTGCTGGTTCGGGTCAACCCGATCCACGACGCGCAGGAGGATGGGTATCCGGGTTCCGAAGAGGAGATCGACCGCGTGATCGCATCGGGCGCCGATATCGTCATGCTGCCGTACTATAAAACGGAAGCAGAGGTCAGCCGTTTCCTGGAGGCGGTCAACGGGCGGGCAAAAACGATGCTGCTTCTGGAGACCGCAGAAGCGGTTGAGCTGATCGACGCGCCCTGCGTAACGGACGCGGCGGACGAGATCCATATCGGGCTCAACGATCTGTCCCTGTCGTATCATCAACGCTTTTTGTTTGAGCCGCTGAGCGACGGCACCGTCGAGCGGATCTGCGAAAAGCTCCGTCGTCACGAAAAGCCCTACGGGATCGGCGGGATCGCCTCGCCCGGGCGCGGGCTCGTTCCGGCGGAGATCGTGCTTCGGGAGCACTATCGGCTCGGCTCATCCGGCGCGATCCTTTCGAGAAGCTTCTGCAATATTCACGCGGTCGCGGATCTCTCCGCCATCGAAAAGCTGTTCTCCCGGGCGATGCGCGGGCTGCGCGCGCTCGAAGCGGAATGCGCATGCCGTCTTCGGGAGCAGGGCCCCGGAGGCAGGTATTTTACGGAAAACAGAGAAGCGCTTGCGCTTGCGGTGCGGCAGGTGCTTTCAAAGACGGACCGGTGAGGAGAAATCGGTGAACATTCTGATCACAGGCGCATGGCAATATGCCGAAGAATCCCTTTCCGCGATACGGGCAATGGGGCACGAGATCGCCTTCCTGAAACGGGAAGACGACGCGCTGCCGTGTCCTGCGGCGTGGGTCGAAGGGATCATCGGCAATCACCTGTTTTCCCATCACCCGATCGAACGCTTCCCGAATCTCCGGTATGTGCAGATCACGTCCGCCGGCTTCGACCACATGCCGACGGCATACATGCGTACGCACGGCATTGCGTTTCGTACCGCGAAGGACGTATACAGCATCCCCATGGCGGAATATGTCGTGGGCGGCGTGCTCTGGCTGTATAAACGGATGCGCGCGTTTGACGCGAAGCAAAGACGCGCGGTCTGGGAAAAGGACCGCTCGCTTCCGGAGCTTTTCGGAAAGACCGTTCTGATCCTCGGCTGCGGAAGCGTCGGCACGGCATGCGCCGAACGCTTCAGGGCCTTTGGCTGCCGCGTGATCGGCTTGGCGACAAGGGCGCGGGAACACAACGCCTTTGACGCGATCCGCCCGATCGGCGAACTCGACGGGCTGCTGCCGGATGCGGACGTCGCGGTCCTCGCTCTGCCTCTGACAGAAGAGACGCGCGGGATCATGGACGCAAGACGGCTGGATCTGATGAATCGTCACGCTGTTCTGGTCAATGTTTCCCGCGGAGGAATCGTGGACCAGAAAGCGCTGGAAGAACGGGTTGACCGTTTCGGCGGCGTGATTCTCGATGTGTTTGAAGAAGAACCGCTGCCCGAAGGCAATCCCCTGTGGACACGGGAAAACGTGATCGTCACGCCGCACAACAGTTTTGCCGGCGACGGAAACCGGGACCGTCTGAACGGCGTGATCCTGAGAAACCTGAAAGAGATCGAATGAAACGCGTACTTTTGATTGCAACGGTACAAAGTCATATCGGACAGTTTCATAAACCGCTGATGAAACTGCTGAAGGAACACGGTTGGGAGATCCATGTCGCCGCACGGAACAATCTCGGCGAAAAGGACGGGCTGGAACTGGTCTATCCGGATACCGTGTTCGACGTGCCCTTCTCCCGCTCGCCGCTCAGCCGGAGCAACCTTGCCGCTTACAAAAAGCTCAGGGCCATCCTGCGGGAGAATCACTATGACGTCGTGCATTGCAACACGCCGGTCGGCGGCGTGCTCGGCAGACTCGCGGCCAAAAAATACAGAAAGACCGGTACAAAGGTTTACTATACGGCGCACGGGTTTCACTTTTATCGCGGGTCTTCGCGCCTGAGCTGGCTAACGGCTTATCCGCTCGAAAAGCATTTATCGCGCCGCACGGACAAGCTGTTTACCGTCAACGCGGAGGATTATGCGCTTGCAAGGTCGAAATTCCGCTGTCCGGTATACCGGCTGCACAGCATCGGCGCAAACAGCGAAAAATACCGTCCCGCGGACGAACGCACGCAGGCGGAGCTCAGGCGGGAGCTCGGGCTTTCGGGGCGCATTCTGCTGAACGTCGGCGAACTGCTGCCAAACAAGAATCAGAAAACGGCGATCGCCGTTCTGAAGGAAGTTTTGAAAACGCATCCGGACACAACGCTGCTGATCGCCGGGAACGGTCCTGAAAAAAACGCGCTTGAGCTGTTCGCAGCACAGGAAGGCGTTGAATCGCAGATCCGTTTTCTCGGTTATACCACGAAGCTTGACCGGTATATGAAGATATGCGACGCCGAGCTCGCCCTCAGCTTTCGCGAAGGAATGCCGCTGAACGTCATCGAAGCGCTGCTTTGCGGCAAGCCGGTTGTCGCTTCGCGCAACAGGGCGCATTGCGAGCTGATCAGCGACGGCGTGAACGGGTATCTGGCCGACGCGACCGATGTCAGCGGGCTTGCGCAGCGGATCAGATTGATTTTTGACGGAGAAAAGGAGTATGCGGCGGATGCTATCCGTTCCGCCGAACCCTATACGGACGTGAACGTTCAGAAAGAATTGGCTGCGGCTTATTTCGACGGAGAAGCGTGATGACAGAGTGTCCCAAGGTGTCCGTGATCATGGGCGTCTACAATTGTGAAAAGACGCTGCCGGAGGCGATCGAATCGATCCTCGGGCAGACGTACCCGAACTGGGAGCTGATCCTTTGCGACGACGGCTCCTCAGACGGAACGTACGCAATTGCGGATTCCTATGCAAAGCGGGACCCGCAGCGGATCGTCCTGCTCCGGAACGAAACGAACAAAAAGCTCGCCTATACGCTGAACCGCTGTCTTTCGGCCGCATCGGGCGAGCTGATCGCGCGCATGGACGGGGACGACGTCTCGCATCCGGACCGGTTTCTGCGACAGACAGAATACCTCCTTTCGCATCCGGATCTGCAGCTCGTCGGCACGGATATGCGCTGCTTTGATGAGACGGGCACTTACGGTATCCGGCATGCGGCCGAGCATCCGGACAAGCTGACGCTGAAAACGCGCAGTCCCTTTTTCCATGCGACCGTGATGACCTATAAGCGCGTCTATGACGCGCTCGGCGGCTATTCCGTTTCCGAATGCGCCGAACGCGCAGAGGATCTGGAGCTGTGGTTCCGGTTCTTTCACGAAGGATTCCGGGGCGAGAACATTCCGGAAGCGCTGTACGACGTGCGGGAAAACAGAGAAACGCTGAAGCGCAGGACGGCGAAGGACCGGATGAACGTCGTGCGGCTGAAAGCGCAGGGATTCCGGCTTTTGGGTTTTCCGAAGCGCTGGATCGTGAAGCCTGCGGTTACGGCGGTGCTGAAGTCGTGCACACCCATGTTCGCGGTCCGGTTCATCCACCGGCGCCGCGGGTTCGGAGGGTCCTGAGATGTCGATCGTTTATTGGGCGGTGCTTTTGGCCACGATCGTATTCGGCTGCATGGCGGACGCGTTTCCGAAGACGCGGATCCGCAAAAACGGCAGCGCTGTTGTGCGTCCGGAGCCGGTTGCGGCGCTTCTGCTTGCGCTCGTGCTGATCCTGGTATCGGGATTCCGATACAACGTCGGCACGGATTTCATGTATTATTATCGTTGGCGCATTGCTGGTTGGAGCGAGGTATTCCGCAGCATTGTCCTGTTCCAGGGCGGCGGCTTTGAGCTGCTCGCAAAGCTGAGCCGGCTTGTCGTCGATCATGATCAGACGCTGATCTTTGTTTCCGCGTTCGTCACGATCGGCCTGTATGTCCTGACGATCTACCGGGACAGCCCGTCGTTTCTGCTGAGCATGCTGTTCTATCTGTTTCTCGGTCAATGGCAGGGAAGCTTCAACGGCATTCGTCAGTATATCGCGGCGGCAATTCTGTTCGCAGGGCACCGGCTGATCCTCGATAAAAAATGGTGGCAGTACCTTCTGGTCGTTGCCGTGGCGACAGTGTTCCATTTTTCGGCGGCTGTCATGATCATTCCGTATTTCCTGCTCAACCGGAAGGCGGATGCGACACAGCTCGTGCTGCTCGCGCTCGGCGCAATCGTGATCCGTTTTTCCTATGATTACATTTTCTCGATCATCGGGACCCTCAAGGATAAGACGATGAACCTTGACAGCGTATATCTCTCCGCAAGCGTCAGCATATTCCGCATCCTCGTTGCGTTTGTTCCGGTCGTCCTGTATCTTGTTTTGTGTCCGAAGGACAACCTCGACCGGGAACAAAACTTTTATATCAACGCTTTGTTCTTCCATGCGTTCTCGATGCTGGCGGGTATGGGCAGCGCCTATTTCGGCAGGATCGGCATCTATACAGGCGCGGCGGTGACCGTCGGCTACGTTCACCTGTTCCGTATGATCAGGGATGAGCGTTCCCGAAACATAACGGTTTATGCGGTACTTGTCGGTTTGCTTGCTTACTGGATCTATTCCGTCTATGCGGCAGGGATCGGCAGTTTCCAGTGGATCTTCAAAAACCTGTGAGGTGTATCGGGCGATGACGGAACAGAAAAGCAGGACTCTGATCTCTGTGATCATCCCTGTGTTCAACGGGGAACAGACCGTTGCGCGCGCGGTGCGGTCCGTCCTTGCAAACGAGACCGACGGGATTGCGATCGAGGCGATCGTGGTGGACGACGGATCGACGGATGCAACGCCGGAGATCCTCGATCGCATTGCGCAGGAAACGAACGTTCGTTTGATCCGCACGGAAAACCGCGGCGCGGCGGCGGCGCGGAATACGGGATGCGCCGAAGCGAACGGCGAATACGTCGGCTTCGTCGACTGTGACGATTGGATCGAGCCGGATATGTACCGGAAGCTTCTGACTGCCCTTCTGGGGCATGACGCGGATCTTGCCGGATGCGGCGTGATCCACGAAACGGAATACGGCGCGGTCCAGGAGAAGGGCGACGGCGAGGCGACGGTCTTTGAAGGCGACGCGATTTACCGCGAGATCGTCGGTTCACGGGGCCTGCGCGGCTATCTTTGGAACAAGCTGTTCAAGCGGGAGCGGATCCATACGCCGCTGGATGAATCGCTTTCGCAATGCGAGGATCTGCTGTTTTGCGCGCAGAATCTCGAAGACGTGCGGCGCGCGGTGTATCTTTCCGAACCGCTGTACCATTATTCCAGGAAAGCGGACGGAGAGGATCTCCCGCTGCAGCGCGGACTCTCGCTTGCGGACGCGCAGGAAAAGCTGCTTGCGCTTTACCGGGAGAAGGCGCCCGGATCGGCGCACATCCTTGAACAGAATCTGCTGAAGACCTTTCTGCATCTTCGCGCAAAGGCAAAGCGGGCACACGAGCGGGACGAAACGATCCTTTCCCGGATCCGGAACGGGATCAAACCGCATTTCCGCCGCGTGATACGGGAAAAAGGCGTGTCCCCGAAGACAAAAGGGAACGTCGTTCTGACATATCTGTTTCCGCGCACAAGCCTTCGGATCAAGCAAAGGATCCTGAAGAAACGGCATAAAAGCGGGATATGGGAATCGTAAAGGAGGATCAAGGGGAACGGTGAAGATCGGCACGATGACGTTTTTCGGTTCGCATAATTACGGATCCGTACTGCAGGCGTACGCACTGCAGCAGTTCGTCGTCGACCTTTTCCGGGCGCATAAAAGCCCCTGTGAGTACCGGATCATAGGGTTCCGCAGCGCCGAACAGCAGGCGCTGTATCGACCGCCGAAGGCGGATTCCCCGAAAAACCTCGTTAAACGGCTGATGTATCTTCCGTACCGGAAGAAGATCGACCTGCAGCACGACAAATTCGAACGGTTTATCGCGGAACGGCTTTTCGTGACGGAACCGTTTTCCGATCCCGCCGCTTTGCCGGAACGTGCGGCGGACTTCGACGTACTGCTTTCCGGCAGCGATCAGGTCTGGAACGTCCGGGCAAAGGATTTCAGTTACGCGTACCTGCTGGAAGGCTGCAGCGGAAAAAAGATCTCATATGCTGCAAGTCTCGGTCCGCTGCCGATCGACCGGAGCCGGTTTGACGCGGAACGGTATGCTGCCCTGCTCAGAGATTTTACGTCCGTCTCGGTCCGGGAAGCGCAGAGCCGCGAAGCGCTCGGCGCGTTCATGGATGCTGATCGCATCGCAATTATGCCCGATCCGGTGTTTCTGCTCTCCGCGGAGGAATGGCGCAAGCTCGAACGCGATCCCGTTCCGGACCGCTATATCCTGTTCTACTGTCTGGAACCCTCCAGGGCGCAGATCGGGCTTGCAAAGCGGGCGGCAAAACAGCTCGGTCTTCCGGTCGTGATCACCGGATATCGGAATAAAAACGACTGGATCAATCCGTTCGTCAAGCTTTATGACGCCGGTCCCTCTGATTTTCTGTCGCTTATCGATCGTGCGGTGCTGGTGCTGACCTCGTCGTTTCACGGGACGGCGTTCTCGCTGATCTTCGGCAAACCGTTCCTTGCGATCGACGGAATGGCGGACGCACGCATCCGGGACCTTCTGATACGGTTCGGCGCGGAGCGGAACAGCATTGCGGCGGATGCACGGGAGCTTACCGTCCCCCCCGTGATCGCAGACGCGGAAACGGTGATCTGCGGGGAGCGGGCAAAGGCGCGGGCGTATCTTGAAGGCGCGTTCGGTCTTCCGGGGCCGGATCGTTCGCAAAAGGGGGCGTCGATATGATCAGCGTGATCGTTCCGATCTATCGGGTGGAAGCGTATCTTGAACGGTGCATCGAGAGCATCCGGTCGCAAACGGCTGCCGATCTGGAGATCATTCTCGTCGATGACGGCTCGCCGGACCGATGCGGGGAGATCTGCGATCGCTATGCGGCGATCGACGACAGGATCAGGGTCGTTCATCAGGAGAACCGCGGGCTGTCCGGCGCGAGAAACGCAGGGCTGGAAACCGCGCGCGGCGAATACCTTTGCTTTGTCGACGGGGACGATAAGATCGACCCCGGGATGCTGAAAAGCATGGAGCATGCGATCTGTTCGGACGCATACGATCTTGCGATCTGCGGGTACCGGCGGTTTGCAGGAGACGAAGCGATTCCAAAAACGGAAACGGAGAGCAGGGGCGAGCTCCTGACCGAAAAAGCGCTGTGGGAGGAAGTATTCGGCAGGCTCAGCAACGCCGCGTGGGGCAAGCTCTACCGGCGGGAACGGATCGGAGAACTGCGCTTTCCGGAAGGGATGATCCACGGCGAGGATCTGATCTTCAATCTTCAATATCTGACGCGCTGCAAAAAAGGCGTAATCCTGAACGCGCCGTATTATCATTACCGTATCCGCGAAGATTCCATCACAGGATCGGCCTTCCGCGAGAGCCGGTTTGACGAAATCGCAGCAAAGGACGCCGCGCTGAAGCTGATCGAAGCGCATCGTCCGGAGCTTCTTGAGACAGCAAAGGTTTACTGCTTCCGGGCACGGATGAACGTGCTGCGCGCACTGTATGCCGGCGGCGAGGAAAAAAACTATGCCGAGAAGACGCGGGAATGCACGGCCTACGTACGGGAGCGTTATGCCGGGGTCTCCGGATGGCTCAGGCGAAAGGAGCGGATCGAGTTCCGGCTGTTCCGCGTTGCAAAGCCGCTGTATCGGCTTTTGGTCCGGCGGTACGCGATCGGAAAGGAGGCGGGCGATGAAGGAGCGCGGCAAGCTGAGCATCATTGTACCCGTCTGTAATCTGGAACAGTATCTGCCCGCCTGCATCGAGTCCGTTTTACGGCAGACCTATGCGGATTTTGAGCTGATTCTTGTGGATGACGGATCGACCGACGGCAGCCTGGACGTCTGTCAGAAATATGCGCGGCAGGACAGCCGCATTCGAGTATTGCACAAGGAAAACGGCGGCGTGTCCTCGGCGAGAAACCTCGGACTCGAGCATGCGACCGGCGCGTATATCTCCTTTGTCGACGGCGACGATTGGATCGAGCCGGACCTGTATGAACGTTTGACGGACGATCTCGGCCGGTCCGGCGCCGGGATCGCCGCGTGCCAGCTGGACCGGATTGCGCCGGACGGGACCCGCACCGTGATCGAACGGCTGGAAGCCGCGGCTTACAGCACGGAGGACGTCGTTTCCCGCTTCTTTGAAAACGGGTTTGTCAAGGATTGTATGTACGGTCCGTACAACAAGATCTTCCGGCGGGAATGCATCGGCGATATCCGCTTCAAACCCTATGCTTACGGGGAAGACGTCCTGTTTGTGTTCGAAACGCTTTCCGAAGCGGAAACCGTCTTTATCGACGATTTCGTCGGTTATCATTACCGGCAGCACGGCGGCTCCGCGATGAAGAGCGGATTCTCTCTGAAACGGCTGGATTACGTGAAGGCAGCGCGCGAGGTCGAGCAATGCTGTGCGCGGCAGTTTCCGCGGCATGCGGCGCTTGTGCACAGATGGGTGTACGGTCACGCGCTGGTCACGGTGCGGCAGCTTCTTCGGAACGGAATGCGCAAGTCGCAGAAGGGGTACATCGCCGAGGAGAAACGGTACTTCAAAGCGAACAAGAAGTATCTTCGGGGTCTGCCGTTCCGGTACAGGGTCATGTACGGTCAGGTCATGTACGGCTCGTTTTTGATCCGAGGATATTTTTCGGCAAAGGAGAACGCATAACAGGTATGCAGACGGAAAAGGCAATACCGGCGAAAAAACAGAAAATGCTCGTTGCGGTGGATTCGCTCATGATGGGCGGCATCGCAAAGAGCCTTGCCGCGTTCGTCGCATATTGCAGGGAAACGTGCGACATCGACGTACTGATCTGGCGCAGCTCCCTTCCGGAGGAGGTCAGGCTTCCGGACGGCGTCAACCGGATCTGTCTGCCGGGCACGGAAAGCGTTCGGACCGCATATAAAAGCCGAGGCGTACTGAGCCGCGGGTTTGCTGTATCGCTTTGCGGCGCGCTCCGAAAGAAGCGGTGGCTTGCGGTTCCGCGGATCCGCAAAGCGTACGATATTGCGATTGCGTATTCGCATGTCAGCAATCTGAAGTATTACGTGATCGACCGGGTGCGGGCAAAGCGGAAATACACGTTTTACCATCATGGGGCGTATACCTTCCCGGAATCGGTGAAACGGCTCGACGCGGAGTACTATCCCCGATACGACCGCGTCTTTGCGGTATCGGAAGCGGCGCGCACGGTTCTGCGGGAAGCGTTCCCCGCGCTTGAAAACGTCTCCGTTCTGCCGAACCTGATCGATATCGAAGGGATCCGGCAGAGTGCGAAGGCGCCGTGTCCGGAGTACCCGGACGGCTGCGGAATCAGGCTTTTGACCGTCGGACGGCTCAGCCCGGAAAAGGACCCGCTGCGGATCGTCGAGACCGCAAAGCTTCTGGACGCGCAGGGTGTACCGTTTCGCTGGATCGTAGTCGGGGACGGCGAGTTGGCCGGCGCGATGAAAGAGACGATCCTTGAAAACGGGCTCCGCGAAAAGGTGATCCCGGTCGGGAATCAGGAGAATCCGTACCGATTCATGGGGAATTGCGACTGTTACGTCCAGTTCAGCAGGTATGAGGCGGATCCGCTGACGGTGAAGGAAGCGGCTGCGCTCGGAAAGCCGATGGTGCTGACCGACATCCCGCCGTTCAGAGACTGCAGCAGGGATCTTCGCAACGTGACGCTGTTCAACGACGAGGAAGAAGCGGCCAGTTTGATTCGGAAGATCCGAGGCATGACGATCGAAGAAACCGATCCGCAGACGATCAACCGGAAAGCGCGCCGGGGGATCGATGCACTTTTGCATGCAAAACCCGCAGGGAGCGAGCAGAAAGCCGGAACACCGGCGAACGACCGGGAGGAGGATCTGCGATGAAAAAACACAGAAGCATTAAAAGCCATATTGCAGGGAGACTGTATACGATCGCAAACCGGCTGCCGCGTTCGACGGCCAGACACGGACGCCGTTATCAAAAACTGCGGGAACGTATTGCAAGAGGATTCATTGCATACTGCGGACACAACGTGAATCTGGAGCCGCATATTTATTTCGATCTTGCCCTGAAGATCGATGATTATTCCGGGATCGGAGAGCATTCCGAACTGTACGGCGACGTTACGATCGGGAAATACGTTATGATGGGGACGGGCGTCAAGATCTATACCCGCAACCATGCGTTTTCCGACCTTGCGATCCCGATGTGTCAACAGGGATTTCAGGAGACCAAACCGGTCGTGATCGAAGATGACGTATGGATCGGCGCGAACGTGATCATCCTTCCGGGCGTGCACGTCAATAAAGGCGCAATCATCGGCGCGGGATCGATCGTCACAAAGGACGTTCCCGGATATGCGATCGTTGCGGGGAATCCGGCAAAGACGATCCGTTACAGGGATCGGCGGGAGACGAGCGAGTGAACGGCTTTTATCGGGGAATGCAGCTGCGGCTGCGGAAAGCGCATGAGGGGAACAAGACAGAATGACTGCGGAGCGGCACATATGAAAAACACCGGATTTCAGACAACGATCACATCCGAGCATAAGCTCATGGATCTGCATATCAAAGAGACGTTCCGGTACCGGGATCTCATCTTTCTGTTCGTGAAGCGGGATTTCACCGCGATGTACAAGCAGACGGTGCTCGGTCCGCTTTGGGCGATTATTCAGCCGCTTTTGACGACGCTCGTCTTCACGGTGATCTTCGGGAAGCTTGCAAAGCTGACTACGGCGGATGCGCCGGGAGAGATCCTGCTGCCGGGATTTCTGTTCTATATGGCGGGCAACATCTGCTGGAGTCTGTTTTCAACGACCGTGGAGGCGACGAGCAACACGTTTCTGAAAAACCGGACCACGATGGGAAAGGTATACTACCCGCGTCTGGTCGCGCCGATCTCGACGGCGCTGTCGAACCTGATCTCCTTTGTGATCCAATTCGTGCTGCTGATCGGGTTTCTGCTGTTCTTCGTTTTCACCGGCAAGGCGGAGATCCGCGTCACGCCCGTGCTCGCGCTGCTGCCGCTTCTGATCGTGCAGCTTCTGATCCTTGCCGTCGGCTGCGGAATCATCATATCGTCGGTCACGACGAAATACCGCGATCTCGCGATGCTTGTGGGCTTCGGGCTGCATCTGTGGCAGTATGCTTCGCCGATCGCATACGGTCTCGAGCTGATCCCGGAATCATGGCGGATGGCGTATCTTTTGAATCCTGTGACGCCGATCGTCACGACGTTCCGCTATGCGCTGTTCGGCTCCGGTTATTTCAATCTCTGGTTTTACCTGATCAGCTGGGGAATGACGCTGCTGATTTTCTTTATCGGGCTGATCCTGTTCAGCAGGATCGAGCGGACGTTCATGGATACGATCTGATCTTTTGTACGGACTATGATGCAGCGAGGTGATAACGATATGCCGGACGTCGATCTGGTTGTGATGTGGGTCGATGGGAGCGATCCTCTTTGGCTTGCGGAAAAAAACAAATACTGCGCAGCCTCGCCTTCGGAAAGCGAGGCCGGTTACCGGTTTCGCGATCACGGAATGATGCAATACTGGTTTCGTTCCGTCGAACGGTATCTGCCGTGGTTCCGGAAGATCCATTTCGTGACGTGGGGGCATCTGCCGCCGTTTCTCGACACGTCGAATCCGAAGCTGCACGTCGTCCGCCATCAGGATTTCATGCCGGAGGGGACGCTGCCCTGCTTCAATTCGACCGCGCTTGAGATCAATCTGTTCCGGATCGAAGGCCTTGCGGAGCATTTTGTGTATTTCAACGACGATATGTTTGTACTGCGGCCCATGCGGAAGAGCGATTTCTTTACGGAGGATGGATTGCCCTGCCAGCAGTTTACGGAGACCCCGCCGGTTTTCAACGGCAATATGGGGACGTGGCAGATGCACGTTGTGAACGATCTGAGCATCATCAATCAGCATTTTCAAAAAAAGAACTGCCAGCGCGGACGCTTTCGGCAGTATTTCAGCCTGAAATATCCGTGGTACGACAACGTGCGTTCCCTGGCGATGCGGTTTCTGTATCCGAACTGCTTTACCGGGTTCAAAACGGCTCACATACCTCAACCGTTCTGCAAGAAGACGTTCGAGACCGTCTGGAACGCGGAGCCGGCGTATCTAAAAGAGACGTCCCGCCACAAGTTCCGGGATTACAGGGACGTCAATCAGTATCTGGCGGTGTGGTGGCAGCTTGCGGAGGGCAATTTCGCGCCGAGAAAAACGGACGCGAAGACCATGATAGTCAACCGGGATACGATCGACAACGTTCATCGATGCATCACGGAACGGGCCGTGGAGACGGTCTGCATCAACGACGGCGCGTTCGATCCGGAATATCCGGCGATCCGGGCAAAGCTTGCCGATGCGTTTGACAGTATTCTGCCGGACAAGAGCAGCTTTGAACTATAATTCAAGACAGCCGGAGGATTTATGGAGTTTACCGAGAAGATCAGCGTCGTCATGCCGACGTACAATATCGCCGTTCCCATTCTCAAAGAAGCGGTCGACAGCATTCTTACGCAGACGTTCGGCGCATTTGAGTTTATCATCATTGACGACTGTTCCACGAATGAAAGCCGCGCGTATCTGCAGGATCTTTCCGATCCGCGGATCCGCCTGATCCGTAACGAGACCAATCTCGGCGTAACAAAATCGCTGAATATCGGCTTAGCCGCCGCAAAGGGGAAGTACATTGCACGGATGGATGCCGATGATATTTCGCTGCCGACACGGTTTGAAAAGCAATTCGCGTTCATGGAGCGGCATTCGGATGTGATCGTATGCGGATCCGCCTGCAAAAACTTCGGCGCCGACACTCGCCTGATCCCTGCCCCCAAAACGAATATTGATATGGAAACGTATCGCATTTCCGCTTTGTTTCGCAACCCGGGACCGATGCATCCGACCGCCTTTTTCAACCACGCGCTGTTTTTGAAATACGGCCTGAAATACAACGAAAACCTCGTTTTTGCGCAGGATTACGGTCTGTGGGTCGAGATCGGAAAGATCGGACGCGTCTGCATGCTGAAAGACGTGCTTCTGCTCCGCAGGGTACATGAAAACCAGATCTCCGGGAAGCTTCGGAAGGAACAGATCCGGTGCGACATGATAACGCGAGAAAAGCTGCTGCGGAAGCTGATCGGAAACGTGACCGCCGAGGAGGCGGATCGTCACTATCGGTTTTCGTCCGGGTACTGTGACGTTCCGATTTGTCCCGAAATGACGGAATGGTATCGGAGGCTTATAGAAGCGAACGACCGGGTCGGGATTTACGATCGAAAGAAGTTCAAAGGTTATATCGACAATACGATCATCAAGCAGGCGGTCATCCGGTCCTTCACGCCGGAAATGCCGATGAAAAAAAGAGTCGGTCGGTTCTTTCACTATTTGCCGCGGACATTGGCTTTGAGAGCTTCCGCTGGGTATATCAAAAGAGAATTGACGCGGCGCTTGCGGAAAAAATAACGACGGAGGATGATCCATGGCGGAAGAGATTATGATCAAAATCGACCACATCTCCAAGGAGTATATGCTCGGACAGATCGGCGGAACGACGCTCCGGGACGAGCTGCAGCGGTTCGGCGCGCGTATTCGCAGAAAAGAGGATCCGACGAAAAAGATCGGCGCGCGGGAATACAAAAACGGCGAGACCTTTCTCGCATTGGACGACGTGTCCTTCGATGTGGCGCCGGGCGAGCGCATCGGCATCATCGGACGAAACGGCGCAGGCAAGTCCACGCTGCTGAAGCTGATCTCGCGGGTCACCGCGCCGACTGCCGGCATGATCGGTCTGAACGGACGCGTTGCTTCCATGCTCGAGGTCGGGACAGGCTTTCACGGGGAGCTGACGGGACGCGAGAATATTTATATGAACGGCGCGATCCTCGGCATGACCAAGCGCGAGATCGACGCCAAGATCGAGGACATCATCGATTTCTCCGAATGCCGTCAGTTCATCGACACGCCGGTCAAACGGTACTCCAGCGGTATGTATGTGAAGCTCGCGTTTTCCGTGGCGGCGCATCTCGATTCGGAGATCATGATCATGGATGAGGTCCTGGCGGTCGGCGATATGGCGTTTCAGAAGAAATGCCTGGGAAAGATGAACGACGTTTCAAATGCGCAGGGACGCACGATCCTGTATGTCAGCCACAATATGAACACGATTCGGCAACTGTGTACCCGCTGTATTCTGCTCGATCGCGGCCATCTGCTTTTTGACGGCGAGGTGGAGGAGGCGATCGCGCGGTATATGGACGCGGGCGGGGTTTCCTTTGAAAAGGAGATCGATCTCCGGAATGTACCGAGACCCAGCTGGATCTCCAAAAAAGTCCTGTTTGAAAAGGCGGAGATCCAAAGAGAAAACAACGTGTATTCTTCGGAAGAATCCCTGGATCTTATCTATACGCTGGACGCCGCCGATGATTGTGACGGGGTGCGGTTCATGATGGTCCTGTTTCATCAGGACAGCACGCGGATCGGCAAGACGGAGTCGGAGGGATTTGAAGTTCACCGCGGCAGAAACGAGATCGCGGTCTCCATTCCGCTTGAGGGGCTTGCCGACGGACAGTATTACTTTGAGATCAGTGTGCTGCAGCGCAATCGCTCTTTTGCAAGGGAAAAATGCGACTGCATTCGGAACATGATCCCGATCACGATCTGCAATACCGAGGTATTCGGGATCAAGGGCGAGCACTGGCGCAACGATTACTGGGGATACGTGATGCTGAAGCCGATCCGGGTCAATGATTGCAGGTAACGGATTGAACCCGTATTTCTTCGCGTGCAGTTATTTCTTTTTCCGTCCGTGCACGCCCATCTCTTCGTCCGTCAGCTCCTGCGTATAATTGCCTTGCCACGGGAACATGATCTTCTTTCGGGTGAGACAGTACTTGCAGAACGGAATCTCCCGATGCAGTCTCCGCAACAGTTCGTATCCGTCTTTTACGTTGTAAAGATCCGTCCAGCATTCTTCGCCGACCTCTCTTTGCACGTGCAGATGCGTCATGTTCTTTTGATACACCATAGGAGGATCGCACAGGCACAGTCTGCCGTCGTCGCCCAGAATGTGACAATAGATAAACGGGCAATGCCGATAGTTGCTTGTTCCGTTCCCCGGGGTTTCGCCTACCTCATACTGGAAATACCGGATCGGTTTGGAAAAAGTATACGGGACCTTGTAATCGTCGAGCTTCTCTTTGATTTTTTCGGTCATTTTGACTGTCGGAGGATAATAGGAAATATGCACGACAGCTTTGCTTTCCCGGATGGTATCAAGGATTTCTCCTTTTACGTGCGGGATTAATAAACCGTTTGACACAACGTACAGCGTCGTGTCGGGAAACGCCTCCCTCACAGCGGCGGCAAACTGCCCGACGTCAGGATTCAGGAACGGTTCTCCGCCCACCAACCGGAAGACCTCGATATGGTCGAATATTTCACGAAGCCGCACCAGATGTTCCCGGAATTTGCTCAGATCTCCCCAGACAGGTTCCTTCTGAAGATTGCTGTAATGCGAGCATCCTTTGCATCTCAGATTGCAGTGACCCGAAACGTCAAATTCGAGATATCCCAAAACAGGCTTCCCGAACTTCATTATTCTGTCGCTTTTTACATCGTAGAAAAAGATCCGGTCGTTAAGGTGCTGCTTCTCCAACAGGATCTGAACCTCTTCATGAAGCCATCCATCGCCGGTTTTCAATTGATCGATCAGCAGGTACAGACAAATCCGGCCGTCCGCTTTCTTCTCGCGTTGCAGCCTTCTTTTCGCTGAAAATAAAAGAAACTTGATCCGTCGCTTTATTTTTTGGGTCTGCGTGATCCTTTCCGACAGCCTGTATCTGATAAACCGAAGCATCAATCCGTTCATGCTCCCGGCCGGACGAACCCGGAAACCGCATTTCTGAAGAACAGCCTCCAGCTCCCGCACCCGCCGATCGTCGGTCAACTGATAGTTGACAATGCATATATCCTTGATTCCGGTTGCCTGCAGCAATTCGATGTTTTTCATATTCTATCCTTGTTCCGTAAGTTTTGATGAAACCTGTCCGAATCTTTTTTCTTTTGTTATTTTGAGTCGGCAAACCTCTTATCCGCCTGAGCCTGCATGGACTCAGGCGTGATTTCCATGATTTCGATCCGGGCTCCATTCGGATCGTGTGTCCAGAATCTGAGGCATTGGGACCGTCCACGTTCGATTCCGGAATCAACCGGTCCCCCGGAAGCCAGGATCGTGTTATATGCGTGTTGAATATCCTCTGCGATGAGGCAAATATGGCTGATTTCACTATAGCCGGAAAGCTTATGAAATACGGAACGCAGTCGTTTCGGAAAACGGAAGCGCTTTTTCCCGGCGGGTTCCATAGAGATCAATTCCAGATACTGACCTGGCGTGATGATCAAATAAACGGCTGAGAGGGTTCCGTCGTCTCGCTTCAGTCGAAACGCCTCTTTCAGCCCGAGAACGTCCGTATAATACCGGATACTTTCCGTTATATTTCGGGTATTGATTGCCGCGTGATGCAACCCTGTCAGCGGTTGATCGCACAGACCTGCCGGACTCGATGTCTGCATGCTTTTCAAATCCTTCACCTTATTATAATTCCTATCTTAATACTCACCGCAAAACAGTAAAAATAACGGTATCATAATAGCATAGGAGGCGTCAAATTGCAATGTCATGACCGGGTTTTGCTGCCAACCCTCACGCGTTGCCGCGTTTATCCGCCCGTTAGAGTCTGATCTCGAGACAGGGTCTTTCGTCGGGGGTCGAAAGAGATCGGATCAAAAGCAAGCGGGTGAGTTCCAACAAAAGCAATATCCGTTCGCCTGCCCGACTGCGGCTCCTCTCCGTTTCGATCGTCTGCCGGGTACGCTGCGCAGATGGTAATAAACCGTCCGGCTTTCAGCGACGTTCGCCGTTGGCAAACTGGGCGTAGATCTCCTCGGGGATCATCGGCGTATGACAGAAAACATTTCCATATATAATACATCGAAATCGTATAACTTGTCAATGTTCATCGTTCGCCGCTGTATCAATACATCTGCGGGCGTCAAATGCAGGCAACCCAAAAACGGCAAAACAGAGCCCTCCGATTTGATCGTAAACGGAAGGACAATACTATACGGTTCTGACAATTTGAAAAATATAGTCACAATGCAGTCAGCACAACAAAGAACCGAAATTCCGAAAACACAGTGTATTGGGGGCTTCTTGGCGTGCTTGACACGATACGGCGCTGCTTCTGATTGCCAAGACATAGGAAGCAGCGCTGAGCAGGCGGCTTTGCCGCGTATGTGCACTGCGTTCAAGTTATCAATTGCGCCGCAGGCGCACACCGCAAGCGATTGGTAGCGCAGCGGAGGCGCCGCGAGGGCGTTTACAACCGAGCATAGCGACGCGCGATCAAACGCGCGACGGCACCTCTGTAACGAAGCGCAGCGAAGTGGACAGGCGAGCCGAGCGTGACCATGGTACGCGCGATGGTACGCGCGGGAAGCGCGCAATCTACCGCCGTAATGAAGCGAAGCGAAATGGAGCTTGTGGAAGCGCGCGACGGCACCTATGTAACGGAGCAAAGCGGAGTGGATGCGGAACAAAGCGCAGCGGTGACTTGTTATGCAATAAAAAAGTCGCCGCAAGCCAAGTGAAGCTTGCGGCGACGTAGCGTGCCCGACACGATACGGCGTCTTTTCTGATTGCATAATCAGAAGAAAAGACGCCGGCGACACAGCCCTCCGGGCTGTGTAAATGCACTACGTTCAAATCCTGCACGCTGCGCGTGCAAAAGAAATCGACCCCGCCCGGGGCGAGGTCGATTTCTTGTGGCGTGCCCGACACGATTTGAACGTGCGGCCTTCAGAGTCGGAGTCTGACGCTCTATCCAGCTGAGCTACGGGCACATGACGCGATGCATATTATAACACAGGTTTTCCGCCGTTGCAAGTGCTTCCCGATGAAAAAAACGGAACCGCTGCGTTTTGCGGTTCCATATGCAGATCAATCCCCGTTTTCCTTCTGAAAATAGAGCTTCCCGGGTTCCAGCGGCTTTCCCGTGCTCTCCAGCAGTTCGGAGACGGTGACAAGGTCGTATCCCTGTTCGAGAAGCCACGGGATCATTTCGTCGAGCGCGTCGAGCGTCGGCTTGTGGTGGTCGTGACAGAGGATAATCGCGCCGTCCTTTGTCTCCTTTTTCACAACGTCCATGATTTTTTTGACGTCCTGCGTATACCAATCCAGCGTATCCACAGACCAAATAATGACCGCAAGCCCGGCGTCTTTTGCGCCGTTTTTGACGTTGCCGTTGTTGCTGCCTCCCGGCGGGCGCATGGTCTTCGGCTGATAGCCGCCCTCGATCCAGTCGGAGATCGTTTCGCACGCCTTCGTCAGACGCTGCGCGTTTTCCGCCCTTGTGAAATGCGTCATCAGCTCGTGCGTGAGTCCGTGCACGCCGATCTCATGCCCGCCGTCCACCATCATCTGCAGCATCGGCACCGTCGTTTCGTTGAACGCCGGACACAGCACATAAAAGGTCGCCTTGACATGATACTGCTCCAGCTTTTCGAGCACCGGGATCGTCAGGTTCATGTTCGGTCCGTCGTCAAACGTCAGCGCAACCATCGGACGGTTCGGATCCTTGGTCGGTTCCGGCGTCGGCGTCGGCTCCTCCGTCGGCTCCGGTGTGGGCGCTTCCGTCGGTTCCGGGGTCGGTTCTTCCGTGGGCGCCTCCGTCGGCTTCGGCGTCGGTTCCGGGGTTTTCGGCACGTCCGTGATTTCCGCCGTCGGCTGCGCCTGCGACGCGGCGGGTTTTGCCTCCGCGCAGGCAAAGCTGCCGAGGAGAAGCAAAACAGATATCATGATAACAAACAGCTTCTTCATGTTCCGTATTATGACACATCCTGTCGGAAAATGCAATCTCCGAACGGCGGCCGCGGCAAAAAAGAAACCGCGGAAAATCGCGGTTTCACTGTTCGGATCAGTTGTTGATCTCCTTTCGGAAATAGACCTTGCCGGGCTCCAAAGACTGTCCCGTGCTTTCCAGAAGCTCGGAAACGGTGACCAGCTCATAGCCCTGTTCGAGAAGCCACGGGATCATTTCATCGAGCGCGTCGAGCGTCGGCTTGTGGTGGTCGTGGCAGAGGATGATCGAGCCGTTCTTCGTCTCTTTTTTTATGACGTCCATGATCTTTTTGACGTTCTGCGTCTTCCAGTCATAGGTGTCCACAGACCACTTGATGACCGCAAGCCCCGCCTTTTTCGCGCCGCTCTTGACGTGGCTGTTGATGCTGCCTCCCGGCGGACGCATGGTTCTCGGCTGGTAGCCGCCCTCGATCCAGCCGGAGATCTCTTTGCACGTCTTTTCAAGGCGCTCCGCGTTCTTGCCGCTGGAAAACTGCGTCATCTTGTCGTGATTCCATCCGTGCACGCCGATTTCGTGCCCGCCGTCCACCATCATCTGCAGCATGTATCCGTTCTTGTCGTTGATCGCGGAGGCAAGCACAAAGAACGTCGCCTTGACGTGGTACTGCTCCAGCTTTTCGAGCACTGGGACCGTGATCTTCATGTTCGGTCCGTCGTCGAACGTCAGCGCGACCATCGGACGGTTCGGGTCCTTGGTGGGCTCCGGCGTAGGAGTCGGTTCCGGCGTCGGGGTCGGCTCCGGCGTCGGCGTGGGATCCGGCGTCGGCGCGGGCGTGGGCGTCGGCGGAAGCGTTTCGGGAACCGGTGTGTCGGCAATGACAATGATCTCGTCCGGTTCCGTCATGACCGGCACCGCCGTCGGCTCCGACAGCTGCGCGCCGTCGACCGTCTGCGCGGGCCGATACTCCGCGCAGCCGGCAAGAAGCAGTATGGCAAACAGCAATACAAGGATTCGTTTCATGCTTCATTTTATATCACATTTTGCCGAAAAATGCAAGAACGAGCCGCGCAGGCAGAAAAACAACCGGACCGCATTTACGGTCCGGCTTTGCGTCAGAGATGTTATTTCTCGAAGGAGAAGTGATAGTCGAGATGCTTTTCGTCGCGAACGGCGATCATTTCCTTCTGCACGGCTTCGTTCACGGGAACGCCCTTGTCCTTGCGGTCCTGCCAAACGAGCCATTCTTTTTCGCCTGCGGTGTAGATGCGCTCCTCACCCGGCGCCTTTTCGGAATTGCGCAGCGCGCGGAGGATGTCGCCGCAGGTCTTTTTGAACGTGTCGAGCCCCATGAACGCTTCGGGATCGATCGCGATGAAGAAGTGGCCGAGGTGATACGGACGCTTGTTGCCGTTCTCGTCCATGCCGGTCAGCATCTTCATGTAGCTGCCCGCCTGCAGCGCCGCGGAGAGGATCTCCACGACCGTCGCGTAGCCGTAGCCCTTGTAGCCCGCAAGCTCTTCGCCGATGCCGCCGAGCGGGGCAAGCGCCGCCGCGCCCTTGGTGAGGTCGACAAGGATCTGCTTACTGTCGGTCAGCGCCGAGCCGTCTCTTCCGATGACCATGCCCGCGGGCGTGGACTTGTCGTTTCTGGCGTAATACTCGATCTTGCCGCGCTGCGTGATGCTCGTTGCGCAGTCGATGCAGAACGGGAACTCCTCATCGGTCGGCAGCGCGATCGTCAGCGGGTTTGTACCGAGCATGTTTTCCACGCCGAAGGTCGGCGCGATGGACGGACGCGCGTTCGTACCGGTAATGCCGATCAGCCCCTGCTTGGTCGCCATCGTGGTCCAGTAGCCCGCGATGCCGTAGTGCGAGGAATTGCGCACCGCGACCATGCCCATGCCGTATTGCTTCGCCTTGTCGATCGCGGTCTGCATGGCGCGCTTAGAGATCACCATGCCCATGCCGTCGTGCCCGTCGACCACAGCGGTCGTCGGGGTTTCTTTGAGCACTTCGTACTCGGTGACGGGGTTTAAGATGCCCGCCTTGATGCGATCCAGATAGATCGGCTTGAAGCGGTTGACGCCGTGGCTCTCGATGCCGCGGCGGTCGCTCTCCATCAGAACGTCCGCGCAGATCTCCGCATCCTCACGCGGCACGCCGTACGCGACGAACGCGTCGACGATGAAGTTTCCGATGGTTTCCCAGTCCACATAAGGTCTTGTTTCTTTGATCGTCATATTCTTTATCTCCCTTCGGATCAATCTTCCCAGTTCTTTGCCTTTTCGACCGCCTTGGTCCAGCCGCGCTGCCGGTTGGCGCGCTCCACATCGCTCATTTGCGGCCGGAAGATCTTTTCGCTCTGCCAGTAGTGCAGAACGTCGCTCTCGTCCCGATACAGCCCCACGCCGATCGCCGCAAGATACGCGGCGCCGAGCGCGGTGGATTCGACGCACTTCGGGCGATTGACCGGCACGTCGAGCATGTCCGCCTGGAACTGCATCATCACGTTCGACACGGAAGCGCCGCCGTCGACCTTGAGCTCTTCAAGCTTCTTGCCGCTGTCAAACTCCATCGTGCGGGCAAGATCGCCCACCTGATACACGATGCCCTCGAGGACCGCTCTTGCGATGTGCGCCCGGTTCGTGGCGCGGGTCACGCCGACCAGCGCGCCGCGCGCGTACATGTCCCAATGCGGCGCGCCTAATCCCGTGAACGCGGAAACGAAATACGCTCCGCCCGCGTCCGGCACGGATTCGGCAAGCCGATCGATCTCGCTTGCCGACGAGATCAGCCCAACCTCGTCTCTTAACCACTTGATCGAGCTGCCCGCGTTGAAGATACTGCCCTCCAGCGCGTAGCGGACCTTGTCTCCGATGCCCCACGCGATCGTGGTCAGCAGTCGGTTTTTGCTTGCGACCGGCGTTTCACCCGTCTGCATCATCAAAAAGCCGCCGGTGCCGTAGGTGCATTTCGCCTGTCCCGGCTCAAAGCACGCCTGTCCGAACAGCGCCGCCTGCTGATCGCCCGCGTCGCCCGCGATCGGAACGCCCGCAAGCGCTTCAAGCCCTTCGATGCCTTCCTTGACGTAGCCGTAGATGTGCGCGGAAGGCAAAACCTCCGGCAGCATGCACGCCGGGATGTTCAGCCGGTGCATAATGACCGGATCGTATTTGAGCGTGTGGATGTTATAGAGCATGGTGCGCGACGCGTTGCTGTAATCGGTGACGTGCGCGCCGGTCAGATTCCAGATCAGCCATGTATCGACCGTGCCGAACAGGAGATTGCCGGATTCGGCAAGCATCTGTCCGTTCGGAACGGCGTCCAGGATGTAGCGAAGCTTCGTTGCGGAAAAGTATGCGTCGATGAGAAGCCCCGTCGACTGCGCGATGTAGTCCCGCATGCCCTCGCGGATCAGCTGCTCGCACAGCGGCGCGGTGCGGCGGCACTGCCACACGATCGCCGGATGCACGGGCTTGCCCGTCGCCTTTTCCCAGACGATCGTCGTTTCGCGCTGGTTCGTGACGCCGATCGCAGCGACCTCACCGGGCTTGACGTCCGCTTGTTTCAGGACCTCACGGACCGCGTCGAGCTCGGTCTTTAAGATCTCGTTCGCGTCGTGCTCGACATAGCCGGGCATCGGATAATGCTGCGTAAACTCGAACTGCGCCGAGGTGATGATGGTTCCTTCAAGATCGAAGAGGATCGCGCGCGAGCTCGTCGTGCCCTGATCCAGCGACAAAAGATACTTCTGCATAGTCGGCACTCCTTTTCCGGAATAATTTATTATAACACGGATTTTCCCTTGTGAAAACAGTTTTTTTCATGTATAATGCAGGTATGGAAAAAAACTTGAACGACTATCCTTCCGGGGAAGCGCTTCCCCTCGAAAACGAACCATCCGAAGAGATCGACCTCCTTGCGGCAGACGAGCCGTCCGCCGGGGACGAGGTCTCTTTGGGCGACGAGCTCTCCTTTGACGACACGTTTCAAAAGGAGCATATCGGTCTTTCGCGCAGGCGCGCGCTGATCCTTGTCGCCGCGCTGGTCCTTCTTGTCGCGGTCATTACGGTCATTGCGCTGCTGCTGCCGAAGCCGACCGGACTTCCGAAGTTCTCCGAGGTCATGACCTCGAATCACGGCGCGTACCTGCATCCCGAATACGGTTCGGTCGACTGGGTCGAGATCGTAAATCCCACCGACGCGGACATCGACCTTTCCGGCTACGGCTTTACGAACGATCTCAAGCACCACCATTTCCGCTACCGCTTCCCGGAGGGCACGATCTTAAAGCCCGGCGAATACCTTGTGCTCTACTGCACCGGCGGTACGGAACAGAGCGATTCCGATCCGTTCTGCACCGGGTTCAATCTTTCCGCATCCGGCGAGATGCTCTTTCTCGTCACACCGATGAAGGTCGAGGCGGATGAGCTTGCCGTTCCCGAGCTCGAATCCGACACCTCCTACGCGAGAACGGACAGCGGCACGTTCGTCGTCACCCAGTTCCCCACCCCAAACGGAGCAAACCGCTTTGAATAACGTATTTTTCTATCGCTCGCCGCTCGGCTCGATGCGCGTCACCGGGCAGAACGGCGCGCTTGTTTCCGCGGCGTTTACAGACGACGTGATCGAAACGGAACCGTCCTCTCCCGTACTCTTTGAAGCAAAAGCGTGGCTCGACCGGTATTTTGCGGGACGCGATCCGGGTCCGGTCCCACCGCTTGCGCCGTCCGGCACAGCGTTTCAGAAGGCGGTGTGGACTGCTGTCTCCGCCGTTCCGTACGGCGAAACGATCTCCTACGGCGATCTTGCCGTTTCGATGGGTCTTTCGCCGCGCCACGCCCGCGCCGTCGGAAACGCGCTGCATCGGAATCCGCTTCTTTTGTTCATCCCCTGCCACCGCGCGATCGGCAGGGACGGCGCGCTCACCGGCTTTGCCGACGGGATAGCGCGAAAGGAAGCGCTGCTGAAATCGGAACAGGCACGCAGATAAGCGCCGGAAACGGCTTTTTTGTACAGAAAAGCGCTGTGCACGAGGCACAGCGCTTTTTGATTCGGTTTTCAGTTGCCCATGAAGCTCAGAATATCGGAAATGGAGGTCTCACCGTCGCTGCTTCTGTACACATAGACAAAGGCGTAGTTTGCGTTCGGCTTGCCCGTGATCTTGCCTCTTTCGCAGAAGAAGCAGTAGTTCGTACCGGATGCGGACTGTGTGGAGATCAGAGCGATCGGCGAATAGCTTGCGCCGACAAAGCCCTCAAACGCAGTGTTGAATAGCTCCTTCAGTTCGCTCGTCATCTTCGGATTGTCCGTTATGGTCCATCCGCCCATCCCCGTATCGGTATACGTCCGGACGCCGGACATGATCACATCGGTAATCTGCACGTTATTGTCCTGATCCTCATAGAGGCAGACGATCGCGTATACGTCCGGCGAATCGGGCGCGGCGATCGACGTGTCGCACAGGAACGCGTAATTCGTGCCGTTCACCGGCTGGCTTCCGAGGAACGCGACCGGCGTATAGCTGACGCCGACAACGGAATCGGAAATCTTTTTAAAGAGTTTTCGATGCTTGCTGCTGACCGCTGGAGACTTTGCCCTTTCCCATGCACCGGGCGTTTGCTCTGTCGGAATCGGCGTCGGCTCGGGTTCTTCCGTAGGTTCCGGCGTCGGCTCCTCGGTGGGCTCCGGCGTCGGCTCCTCGGTGGGCTCTGCAGTCGGCTCTTCCGTAGGCTCCTCAGTCGGTTCCGGTTCTTCAGTCGGCTTCGGTGTCGGTTCTTTGGTCGGTTTCGGCGTCGGTTCTTTGGTCGGTTTCGGCGTCGGCGTGTGCTTCGGCGTTGCAGTCGGAACCGGCGTTGCGGTCGGGACCGGCGTCGCGGTCGGGACCGGTGTTGCCGTAGGAACAGGTGTATCGGTCGGCTCGGGCGTCGGATCATATTCGCCCGGCTGATCCAGCTCCGCGTCAAATTCGATGATCTCCTTAACGAAAAACTTGCCCTGATTGTTCCGCTCAATGTAAACGAAAGAGTATCCGGGCTCCTCTATCTTTGTGATCGGTTGTGACTCGGCGACGATCGCAAACGTCAGTCCGGACGCGACCTTTGTTCCGCAGAGTGCAACCGGTATATACCGTACGTTCACGATAGCCGCAACCGCTTCGTTAAATCCTGTGATCAGCTCTTCACTCAATGTCGGATCCTCTGCCGGTTCAAATCCGCTGAAGGGGTCTTCCATTTCGGTCGGAACGGCGGAACGCGAGATATTGATAATCCTGACTTCTCCGTTCTGTTCCTCATACAGGAATACGAGCGCGTACGTTTCTTTCGCGCCGGGATAAATGACTGTCGATCTTGCCAGATAGGTATGGACCGTTCCCGCAACGACCTGCTTTCCGAGATAGGCAAGCGGCTCGTAGCTCACGCCAACCAGATTGGTGAACGCTTTGTAGAACAGTTCCGTCGTCTCCTCGGTCAGCTTCGGTGAAACGGTGGTCTCCCATTTGGACGGATCAACGATAATCTCTCCTTCCTCCTCCGACTCCGGCGTTGTCTCCGGTTCATCCGTTGCCGCCGATTCGGGCGTTACAATCGGTACCGGTTCGGGCGTTACGATCGGCGCCGGTTCGTCGTTCGTGCACGCCGCAAACATCGACAGGATCATCAGGATCGCAAGGATCCATGTCACGGTTTTCTTCATATCATATTGCCCCTTCATTAATTGTTTTATTTATATATTATATCACGATGGATTCAGCTCTGTCAATTCATTTATACAGGTTATACCGCTGTTAGCGAAAGCCACGGCGGACGCGCATCAATCCATATCGATCGGCGCAGTTTGATCGCTTTTTTTCTTGCTTTTGCGCAAGGCGCTTGATATAATAAAACATAAGCTTTATAAAGGGGAATCTGCATGAAGATCATCGAATTGAAGGAAACGATCACGGCGTCGAATGACCGCGACGCCGAGGTGCTGCGCGGCGAGCTCAAGGAAAAGGGCACGCTGCTGATCAACCTCATGGCATCGCCCGGCGCGGGCAAAACGACGCTTCTGGAGCGCACGATCCGCGACATGAAGGACGAGATGCGCATTGCGGTCATGGAAGCGGACGTCGACTCCGACGTGGACGCGGTCCGCATTGAAAAGCTCGGCGCAAGGGCGGTGCAGGCGCACACCGACGGCATGTGCCACATGGACGCGGGCATGACGCGCCGCGCGCTGGAGGGCCTCGGCGACGAGCAGTTCGATCTCGTCGTGCTCGAAAACGTCGGCAACCTCATCTGCCCCGCGGAGTTCGACACCGGCGCAGGCAAGTGCGTGATGCTGCTTTCCGTGCCGGAAGGCGACGACAAGCCCTTGAAATATCCGCTGATGTTCTCGGTAAGCGACGTTCTGATCATCACCAAGACCGACGTCGCGCCGTACTTCGATTTCGACTTTGACAAGTGCATCGAACGCGCACGGAAGCTGAACCCGGACATCCGCATCTTTGCGGTCTCCGCAAAGACCGGCGACGGCTTTGCCGCCTGGGAGGACTGGCTTCGCTGCGCCGTTGCGAACTGGAAACACGAACCGTCCATCATACAAGAATAAGGAGATACAGCCATGCCTGAAACCTACGATCAAAATCCACGCACCAAATCCAAGTACGACGGCGAGCCGGAGCTTCAAAAAAAATACGCGAAGCTCGGCGCAAAGATCACGGACAACGTCCCGCACAAGCTTTTCGGGCTCAAGACGACCGACGAGGAATACTGGGGACTCCGCGAGGTCCTGAACGAACATGAGGTCGACATCGCGCTTTCGATGAAGCAGCGCAAGTGGTATACCTACGAGCAGCTCTTTGAGATGAACAAGGCGATGGGCGAGCAGCTCTTCAAGGAATCCCTCGATCTGCTGTGCGTGCACGGCTTCGTCGAGTACGACTACGGCGATCACTACAACGACGACGGTCCGATCCCCGGCGCGCCGAAGGAGATCCGCTACCGCACGAGCTATTTCGTGCCGGGCAGCGCGGAGCTGTTCAACTCCTCCGTCTCCCGCATCGAGGCGAACCCGCCGGTGGCGAAGATGTTCGAGCGCATGACGTTTTTGCCGCTTGAACACATCACCTCGATGGTTCGTCCCGGCGGCGACGGCATCGGCATGCACGTCATCCCGGTCGAAAAGGAGGTCGCGGCAAACCGCGAATCGGTCAAGATCGAGAAGATCTCGCACTGGCTGACAAAATACGACGGGCATATCTCAGCGGGCATCTGCTCCTGCCGCGCGTCCCGCGCGATGCTCGGCGAGGGCTGCACGGACGACGAGAACGACTGGTGCATCCAGCTCGGCGACATGGCGGACTACACGGTCGAGACAGGCAGAGCGCACTATATCACCAAGGAGCAGGCGCTTGAGATTTTGAAACGCGCCGAGGAAAACGGCTATGTGCATCAGATCACGAACATCGACGGCGAGGATCACATCTTCGACATCTGCAACTGCAACGTCAAGATCTGCAACGCGCTCCGAACCTCCCTGCTCTATAACACCCCGAACATGTCAAAATCCGCGTACACCGCGCACGTCGAGAAGGAAAAATGCGTCGCGTGCGGCCGCTGCGTGGAGTTCTGCCCGGCAGGCGCCTTGAAGCTCGGGCAGAAGCTCTGCAAAAAGGACGGCACGGAGGTCGAATATCCGAAGTCCGTTCTGCCCGACCGCATCCGCTGGGGCAAGTACGCGTGGGACGAGAATTACCGCGACTCCGCACGCGTCAACACGCACAAGACCGGCACCGCGCCGTGCAAGACGGCGTGTCCCGCGCATGTGCCGATCCAGGGCTACCTCAAGATGGCAAAGGAAGGCCGCTACGACGAGGCGTTGGCGCTCATTAAGCGCGAAAACCCCTTCCCCGCGATCTGCGGACGTGTCTGCAACAAGCGCTGCGAGGACGCGTGCACGCGCGGCACGATCGACCAGCCCGTTGCGATCGACGACGTGAAGCGGTTCCTGGCGGACCGCGACCTGCACGCCGAAACGCGCTATGTGCCGAAGAAGATCATCAACAACCTGACCGGCGAATGGCCGCAGAAGATCGCGATCATCGGCGCGGGTCCCGCGGGGCTCTCCGCCGCGTACTATCTCGGCGAGATGGGCTACCGTCCAACCGTGTTTGAAAAGAACCAAAAGCCCGGCGGCATGATGACCTACGGCATCCCGTCGTTCAAGCTCGAAAAGGACGTCATCGACGCGGAGATCGACGTGATCCGCGCGCTCGGCGTCGACATCCGCTGCGGCGTCGAGGTCGGCAAAGATATAACGATTGAGGAGCTCAAACAGCAGGGCTATGAAGCGTTCTACATTGCGATCGGCTGCCAGGGCGGCAAGCTGCCCGGCGTGCCGAACGAGAAAGCTCCCGGCACCGAGATCGCGGTGAGCTTTTTGAATAAGGCGCTTTCTGACAACAGCCGGAAGCTTGAAGGTGACGTGATCGTCGTCGGCGGCGGCAACGTCGCGATCGACTGCGCGCGCACCGCGCACCGCTTCGGCGCAAAGCGCGTGTCCATGTTCTGCCTTGAATCGCGCGAGACGATGCCCGCCTCCCCCGAGGAGATCAAAGAAGCCGAAGAGGAGGACGTGAAGATCAACCCCTCCTGGGGTCCGAAGGAAGTCCTTGTGGACGGCGAAGGCAAGGTCAAGGGGCTCGTTTTGAAACGCTGCGTCTCCACGATCGATCCGGAGACAAAGAAGTTCTCCCCGAAGTACGACGAAAACGAGACGATCACGGTCGAAGCAAAGACGATCGTGTTCGCGATCGGTCAGGCGATCGAGTGGGGCAAACTTCTGGACGGCACGAACGTGAAGTTCCACCACGGCAACTACCCCGTCGCCGATCCGTTCACCTATCAGACCGACGATCCTATGATCTTTGTCGGCGGCGACGTATTCACCGGTCCGAAGTTCGTGATCGACGCGATCGGACAGGGACATATGGCGGCGGAATCGCTCGCCCGCGCCGTGTCGAAGAACAGCGTGAACCAAACGCTCGGCAGAGATCGCCGCTTCTTTAAGGAGCTCGACAAGACCGACGTCGCGATCGACGAATACGATCACGCGCAGCGGCAGGTGCCTCCGACGGATTCTTCGATCGACGCAAAGAACGGCTTCCGCGATCCTTCGCTCCCGCTCACCGAAGAACAGGTAAAGATCGAAACGTCCCGCTGTCTCGGCTGCGGCGCGACGATCGTCGATGAAAACAAGTGCATCGGCTGCGGTCTGTGCACCACGCGCTGCGAGTTCGACGCGATCCACCTTCTGCGCGATCATCCGAAAAACTCGGATATGCGCCGTGCGGAGGACAAGGTCGGCGGGCTCTTGACCTATGCCGCAAAGCGCGCGGTGAAGATCGTGCTGCACAGCGGTTCCAAGGAAGCGAAGATGATGCGGGCAAAGCGCAAGGCGTACAACAAGGCGACGAAGGCGTTCCGTAAGACGCATCCGCACACCGGCAATTCCGTCACGATCGAGGAGCTCACGAAGGACTGATATGCACGAGATGGGCATCATCCTGCACCTTGCGAAGACTCTGGAGGAAACCGCGGAGCAGGAGAAAATCAAAAAGATCACGCGCGTTGCGCTCGAGGTCGGCGAGGTGTCCGGCATCATGACGGACTACTTCGAGGAGTGCTGGAACTATTTCCGAAGAAAGCATCCGGTGCTGGAGACCGCCGAGCTCGAACTCATCACGACCCCTGCGGTCACCTGGTGCGATTCGTGCAAACGAACGTACCCCACCGTGCAGTACGGGCGCACCTGCCCCTACTGCAAAAGCGGCGAAACGTGGCTTCTGAAGGGCAACGAATGCATCATCAAGGAGATCGAGGTCGAGGAATAAGATCCCTTGCCGCCGCCCGCTCCGCTGCGCTTCGTTACATAGGTGTCGTCGCGCGCTTCCCGCGCGTCGCCATGCTCAGGATGACAACAAGAGAGCCGCCCGGAAAACCGGGCGGCTTTTGCATCCGAAAAAGTCCCTGTTTTCGGGGGATTCTACTCCCGGTAGAGAAGCAGATCCGGCACTCTACCGGGTTGTTTTTTTCTGTAGAAACGCGAACGCCGGGTGTAGATTGACCGCGGGCGGTTTTTGCGCGTATAATCGGCTCAGACGAGCGGCGCACGGTTTTTCCTGCGCCGCGATCGTGTTTCAAAGCGGAAAGGAACGATGCCCGTACATGGACAAACGAAAGATCATTTACTACGCCGACGAGCTGCATGACGAGTTCTCGACGTTTGAAACGACGCCGCCGAAGGTCGACGCCTCGTATGATTACGAGCGCAGATCGCCGGGCAAGCGCTTCCTGCGCTTCTTCCTCTACCGCATCGTGATGTATCCCGTCGTCGTCTTTTACGGGCGCGTGATCTTCCGGCAGAGGATCGTCGGAAAGGAAAAGCTGAAGCCGTTCTCACATATGGGATATTTCCTCTACGGCAACCACACCCAGCCGCTCGGCGACGCGCTGCTGGAGACGCGGCTGCCTTGGCCCAAAAGCACCTATGTGATCGTGCATCCGAACAATCTTGCGGTGCCGGTGCTGGGCAGGTGGACGCCGGCTTTGGGCGGTCTGCCGCTGCCGGACGGGATCAAAGCATACCGGAATTTTCTCGCGGCGATCAAAAACCGGATCGCGGAGGGGCATCCGGTCGTGATCTACCCGGAAGCGCACATCTGGCCGTATTACACGAAGATCCGCCCCTTCCCCGACACGTCGTTTGCCTACCCGGTCGAATGCGGCGTTCCGTCGTTCTGTTTTGTGAACACGTATCACAAGAGCCGGTTTCTGAAGCGCCCGAAGATGATCACCTACATCGACGGACCGTTCTTTCCGCCGGAGGAGGGCGAGACGAAGACAAAGAAAAAAGCGCTGCGCGACGCTGTCTATTCGCGCATGACGGAGCTTGCCGGTCACTCCGACGTCGAGGTGATCCGCTACGTCAAAAGAGAGGTCAACGATGGTTAATGTCCTGTTTTGCGGCAACGCGGGCGTGTTCGACGGCATGCTGACCTGTGCGCTTTCGATCCTCCGGCGGACCGCGTCCGAAGAACCGTTCCGGTTTTTCGTGTTTACGATGGACCTGACGGATCTGAAAGACAATTACGTTCCGCTTTCCGCCGCGCAGACGGAGACGCTCAAAAAAGCGGTCCGTTCGTTCCATCCCGAAAACAGCGTGACCGTGATCGACGTCGGCGATCTTTACCGGAAGCACTTTTCCGGCTGTCCGAACGAAGGGGCGTACTGCTCCCCCTACACGCTGATCCGGCTGTTTGCCGATCTCGTGCCGGAGATCCCGGAAAAGCTCCTGTATCTCGACGCGGACATCCTGTTCAACCGCGACGTGCATCTTTTGTACGACATCGACGTTTCCGGCTTCGAGTTTGCCGCCGCGCCGGACCATTACGGCAAGTATCTGATCCATCCGCACTACATCAACGCGGGCGTGCTGCTGTTCAATATGAAAAAAGCGCGTGAAACGGGGCTGTTTGAAAAAGCCCGCGGTTGGATCAAAAAGAAGAAGCTCGTCTTTGCCGATCAGAGCGCACTGATCCGCGCTGCATCGAAGCGAAAGGTCCTGCCGCAGCGCTTCAACGATCAAAAATTTTTGCACAAACACACGGTCGTGCGTCATTTCAGCAAAAGGCTGTTCTGGTTTCCCTATCCGCACACCGAGAACATCAAGCAATGGCAGATCGACAAGGTCCACAGGATCTTCCGCTACCGGCAGTTTGACGATATTTACGAAACCTATCAGACCATCAAATCCGAATGTGAGGTACATTGACATGCAAGAACCGATCATCCCCGTCTTCTACGCCTGCGACGAGCGCTTTCTGAAATACTGCCTCGTTTCGCTGCACTCCCTGCTCGAAAACGCTTCCCCGGACCGCAGATACCGCGTATATATCCTGCACACGGATATTTCCGCGGCAGCGCAGGAAACGGTGCTTCTTGAGCGCAGACCGAATGCCGAGATCCTTTTCGAGGACGTTTCCGAATACCTGCACTCGATCGCGCACAAGCTCCCGCTGCGCGACTATTATTCCAAGACGACCTATTTCCGCCTGTTCATCGCGGATATGCATCCGGAGTATCCGAAGGCGATCTACATCGACGCGGATACGATCGTACAGGGCGATATCAGCGAGCTCTACGAGACCGATCTCATGGACAACTACCTCGGCGCGTGTCACGAGCAGGCGATGATCGAGGTCGAGGAATACGGCGATTATGTGGAAAAATGCGTCGGCGTTTCGCGTTGGAACTACTTCAACGCGGGCGTTCTTCTCATCAACTGCGAAGCGTTCCGCTCGCATCTTTTGCTGTACCGTTTTCTCAACGTGCTCGGCGAGTATGATTTTGTCGTGACGCAGGACGAGGACTATCTGAATCTCATTTGTAAGGACCGCGTGCTGTTTCTCGATCAGCGCTGGAACACTGAGATCTTCGGCGAGATCCCTTACCCGGTCGAAGAAGCGCATATCCTGCATTACATCATGTTCAACAAGCCGTGGCACTATCCCGAATGCCCGTGCGGCGGGGTCTATTTCCGCTATGCCGCCGAAACGCCGGTGTATGAAACGCTTCTCGGGGAGCGCGACGCGTACTCTGCCGAGGAGCGCAAGCGCGATATGCTGCGCTGCGAACGGCTTCTGAAGCTCGCAAAGCGCGAGGCGAACAGCGAAGACAACTATCTGAACCGTCAAAACCGTGAAAAGCGCGCGCCGGACCGCGTCGCGATCATCCGGAAAATCGCGGAATACGAGCGGACGGGACGCTTTTCCGAGGACGTTGAGGAGGATCCGCCGAGCAAGCCCCTGCTGCCGGAGGACATCGACTATCTGCGCCGCGGGCGTATCGAAAAGCTCAAGACGAAGCTTGCGTTCCGCTCCGCGCACGCGCTCGTCGACCGGCTGATCGCAAACAGACAGTTCATCATCAAAGAGATGCGCGGACTCGAACACTTCAAGGCGCTCGATTCCGGCGCTGTCATCACCTGCAATCATTTTCACGCGTTCGACAGCTTTGCGATCCAGCTCGTTTACGAAGCCGCGGAACAGCCCGACCGCACGTTTTACCGCGTGATCCGCGAGGGCAACTATACTTCCTTCCCCGGCTTCTACGGCTTTTTGATGCGGCACTGCAACACGCTGCCGCTGTCCAGCGATATCCGCACGATGAGAAAGTTCATTGAGGCGACGAACACGCTCCTCAAAGAAGGACATTTCGTGCTGATCTACCCGGAGCAGAGCATGTGGTGGAACTACCGGAAACCGAAGCCCCTGAAGGACGGCGCGTTCGCCTTCGCCGCAAAGAACGGCGTGCCGGTGCTGCCGTGCTTCATCACAATGAAGGATACCGACATCCCCGGCGAGGGCGGATTCCCGGTGCAGGAGTATACGGTGCACGTTTCCGCGCCGATCTTTCCCGATCCTTGCCTCAGCTACAGAAAGCAGGTCGAGGATATGAAGAACCGGAACAGCGAAATCTGGAAGGAGATCTACGAGCGCGAATACCAGCAGCCGCTTGTTTATACGACCGAACAGTCGTCGGAGACCGCCGAAAAAGGGCAAACCGCCGTTCGCGCGTGATCGAAGCCGCAAAGTCAAAGCCGCCCAGGCGTCATGCCCGGGCGGCTCTTTGTCATTCTGTCAGTTTTGCTTCATGTCCGATTGCAGCGCAAGGAGCTTTTCAAAGACGCGGCGGCAGTTTTCGCGATCGTTGAAGGCGAAGAAGCCGTCGATGCGCGCGCGGTAATCGTCCTTGAGCCGACAGCCGTTTTCCATGTATTCGATCAGCCGGTCGACGGTCGCGTCGTACTCCGTTTCCACCTCGCCGAAGCCGTCGCGTACATAGTCGAAGTAGCCCGTTCTGCATACATGCTCGCCGGAATAGAACTCATCGAAATCGAACTGCGTATACACAACCGGTTTTCTGAGATACGCGAAATCAAATGCGACCGAGGAATAATCCGTCAGCACGAGATCGCTCTCGGCAAGCACCTTCCGATATGGCTCGGAAGCGGGGAGAAACGCTGTTTCCGCGTTCCTCGTAAAGCGCTCTGCATGCGGCTGCAGATGCGGATGCGGCAAAAACCGCACGGTATAACCGTTCTTTTTCGCTGCATCCAAAAGACGCGGATCGTTCAGAAGCGCATTGTAGAAGCGGAAAAACCTTCCCTCCTCAAATCCCGGCTTCAGGTCCCGGACGCTGTTGTTTACGGTGGATACCCACATTTGCCGCCATGTCGGCATGATTGTGATACAGCGTTTTTCGTCGTGATACAGTCGGTCGTGGCGCGGAAGCCCCGTCAGCCAGATCACGCTGTCCGGATAGCAATATGCATATTCACGGATCGAATCCGCCTCTGCCTTTGCTGAAACGACAAATCCCGAAATGTTGCATTGATAGCGATTCAGCCAATTTGACAGATCATTCCCGATCACACCGTGCTGCAGGAACACAAACCGGATGCGGCTTTCAATGTCGCGGTACGGTCCGTCGTACCGCGAAAACTGCGTGACGACGTCGCTGTCCGCCTGAGAGGATATATTCAGATCCGAAAGCAGGAACAGCAGCTTGTGCCGGAAGGACCGCGCTTTGACGACGGGTCCGATCTTTTTCAGCGCGGCATAGTCCCCGGAATTGCCCGACACGGCAAAGACCGGCTTTGCAGGCCTCTTTTTGAGCGCGCAGAGATAGCGGAACAGCGCTTCCCCGTTGTCCCCTGCCTGCTCCATCCGGTCGGAAATCAACCAAAGAGGCTTCCTCATAAGCGGTTTGCAGACCGCATACACGAGCCTTCCGATCACCGCGTGGCGTTCGCCCTTTCCGTTGCGTTTCCAAAGCTCCTGCAAAAACCGGACCTCGCGCATGAACCGTCCGCCGCGCTTTCTTTCGGACAGCGTGATCGTGCCGTTTTTTACGGTCAGCACGCGTTTTCCGATCTCGGCATATGCATGCGCATATTGTTCGGAAACCGGGAAAAACTGCCCGCAGGTGATCCTTTCGATCGGTTTTTCTCCTTCATCCGACGCCCAAAAGAGCCGGATGCGCAGCGCTGTGCCGTCGTTTGGCAGCGGGATACGGAACGTGCATCCTTTCCGCTGTGCCGCCGATTCGTCGAGCAATGTCAGCGTTCGTCTGCGGTCGACGTAAGCGGCGGAATAGACCGTGCCGTTCGCCTCAACGGAAAGCGCGGGCAGCGGACGCAGCGCGCTCGTAAGCTGCAGGACCGAGCATTCCAGCGTGACCATTCCGTCGCGCACGGTCAAAAACTCGCATTCCGGAACGCCGCGACAGGCGTCAAGATATGCGTCCGGCACAAAACCGTGCTTGAGATACAGCGCAAAACCGTTCTGATATGGGGCAATATCGATCTGTCCCGCGATGACGTCATCGTCAAGATACGAGCAGACCTCCTTCACGAGCTGTTTGTACGCATCCTTCTGCTCCTGCGAAAACAGCGCAGACGGAATATGCTCCTTACTGATGCGCCATTGCAGGTCATACGCGATCGTGTACTGCACAAACCGCGGTACGCCGCCCGTCTTCGCAATACAGGCGCGGATGGTATCGAGACAGAACCGTTCAAGATACGGATGATACCATGCCGGTTTCAGCTCAGACGACTGGATCGCGCTTGCCTCGCCCGTCGAACGCCGGCGATAGAAATGCGTTGCGTCCGCAACGACGCCGAGGGTCTGTTTTTCGAGCAGAACGGACTGCAGCAGCTTGGCGTCCTCCGCGTAGCTCAGACGCGTGTCGAACGATCTTCCATTGAGCGCATCTGCGCGGATGAACGCAGAGGTCACCGCAAGCTGCGGGTTGTTCGGTTCCTGCGAAAGATCGATGACGCGCGAGCCGTTCCGGTACTTGCGGTTCAGCGGATGCGGACCGGTCTGTCCGTCGAAAAACGTCATCGGCAGGGAGACCGCATCCGTCTCCGGATGCGCTTCAAAGAACGCAAACACCTTGGACAGCGCGTTTTCGGACAGACAGTCGTCGGCGTCAAGAAAGCTTACATATTTGCCGCGCACGCGCTCGAGCCCGGCGTTGCGCGCCGAACTGACGCCGCCGTTCTCCTTATGGATCACCTCAACATTGTCCGGATACCGCTCGGCGTACGCATCGCAGATCGCGCCGCTTCCATCCTTCGAGCCATCGTCGACAAGAATCAGCTGCACGCGGGAAAAGCCGAAATCCTGCCGAAGCAGGCTTTCGACCGTTTCCCGTAAAAACGCTTCCGCTTGATAAACCGCCGTTACGACCGAAAAATCATAGGAATCCTTCAAGCTATTGCCCTCTCGCTGTTCTGTCCGGCTGTCCGCCGCCGTTTGTTTTATTATATCTGCTTCCGTGCCGTCTGTCAATTTTGCGCAGCGAATCAACGCCTTCCGGAAAACGGATCGGCGGACAGGCAATTTCCATCCGCCGATCTGATCGCATCTGTGTTTTTATCCTATGCTTTCAGGTCTTCGCCCGCCTACCCCGCCATGTCGAGGTTGTCGAAGTAGTCCTCCGCGTCGACGCCGTCGATCAGATAGCGAGCGATATCGAAGCCGTCGTCCGAGCGCTCCGTCTGCACCTCCAGCGTCGCTTCTCTGCCGTCCTCGGTCCGGATCACGATCCGAGTGCCGTCCCAGCGGAGCACATAGACCCACGTTCCCGCCTCGATCACGGCAGGCGCATCCTTTATCGTGCAGGGCAGGTCCCGTACGACCTTAATGAGATCATGGAACTCGATCTGCTCCTCGCGCGTCCTGTTCTGTACGCGGTCCAGAACGCCCGTTTCGACCCATCCCGGCGGCACGCGCCGGAGCAGCGCGCCCTGACGCAGCGAGGTCCCCGAGATCGAACCGAGCACATAACACCATTCGGTAAAGTACACCTCCCCGTCGACCAGCCGCATGGAGCAATCCGGGTAAGATGTGTGCGCTTTCTTTCCGTTTTTGATTCGCAGTACGCACACCGTCGTATAGTCGATCTGCCGGTCCTTGATTTCCAGTGCAAGCGTCAGATCGCCGGTCGAATCGTGCGTGTTCAGCAGAATTGCCTCCCGAAGAATCGCGCCTTTCCTCGCCTCCGGAAAATACGCTTCTATCTCGCCGATGCGTATCACAAGTTCCCCCTCGTCGTCGGTCCCGAACGAAATCGGATCCCACGATCCGTCGCCGTCGACGTCATAGAGGAACAGCTGTCCCTCCGTTGCATCAAGCGCATCGACCGGGCAGGAGACCGGCAGCGTCAGAAGCGTTCTTGCCGAACGGTCCAAAGGATCGCGCCGCGGCAGAACGAGATCATAGGCGCGCGTCGCCGTACGCTCGCTACCGTCCGAAAACCGCACGGTCAGTGTGTCCGTTTCGGGATCATAGACCGCCGTTCTGAGCAGCGTCCCCTTTGAGAACAGCAAGTAATTTGATGCGTCCGGGTCCGCGTCAAAGCGGCATTGCTCGTCCGCGCGGGCGTCATACGTCGTTTCAAGCATCCGCACCGTGCCGTTCGGATGCAGTTCAAGATACGACGTGCCGTAGCCGTACCGGTCCGGCATGGTCCATACGCCGGGGAGCGTGGACCGGACATAATAGACCGTCAGCAGATACCAATGCTGCTCAAGCGGGATCAGCACATCCCGGTATAGGTCGCTGATCTGCTCCGGCGGATCCTGCGCGTAGATAAGCCGCACCTCATAGAGCTCGCCCGCGTCGGTCCGCGTCGTGTCGACCGCCCACGGGAACGCAAGCACCGTCACCGGTTCCTGCGTCTGCACAAAATATGCGGACGGATCGGCAAGGGACACGCTTGCGTCCGGCTCATCCGAACGTGCGATCACCTCGTTCCATGCGGAAAGATCGTCGCCCGCGCGTTCGAGCGCCTCCCTGTTCTCCTTTAGGAACGCCCTTGCCCGCCCCTGCATCTCGCTTGCGGGGGCGTTCAGATCGGACCCGAAGTTCACATCCGGTCCCGGATTCATGAACATCGTCTCATACGGCTTCGATTCCGGCGCAGGCGCAGGGTCGGGCTCCATTTCAAACGGCGCTTCCTGCCATCGCTCCGAATAGATCGCCCACGTCCGGTCCTCCGAGAGCGGCGTCGGCGTGACGTCCTCTGCGGCGGGATAGTTTGCGTACAGATAGTCCGGATCCTCCGCATAGACAAGGCTCGTCTGATAGTACCCGGTCTCGTTCGTCCAGTAAACCGTGAGGAAGAAGACCGGGACCCGATCGGTGCGCTCCCATCCGGCAAAGAAGTACCTGCTGCCGGGAAACTGCAGAAGCCTTCGGATCGCTTCCGTCGTGTCCGCGCACGGATGCTCCCAGTCGATCGCATTGACGCCGCGGTCGACGTACAGCACGCCGCCCTTCAGAACGCGATGCTCCGGCTCGTTGAGATCATCCCTGACCTTTTCGATCAGCTCAGGGAACACCGTAAACATCTGCCGCATCGCGGATTCCGCTTCCTCCGTATCCCGATAGGTGACGGCGGTATAGGGCAGCGGCTTTCCGGGTTCAAACGGGTGTTCCGGCGTAGGCTCGACCGCTGCGGACGGCTCAGGGATCTCCGGCAGCGCGCTTGCGCCGGGCTTGACCTTGCCCTCCGCGCCGAACCGGATCATCAGCGCGACCACGAAGATCACGACGGCGGCGCTTGCCGCGGTCATGATGTAACCGAACCATTGGCGCACAGGCTTTTTCTGCGGTTCCGTCTTCTGCGGCGCAGCGGGTGCGGCGGGCTCCCGCGCGGGCGCTGCGGGTGCTTTCCGTTCCTTTCGATCCATCGCCGCGTCAAACCGCGCCTGCGCCGTTTCGGGGACCGGCATGACGGGCTCGGCGTCCAAACGCCTGCCCTGCTCCTCTGCCGCCGAGAGGATCGCTTCTTTTAACAGCGTATCAAACGATTTATGCTTCATAGCCGCCCTCCCTACAAAGCGCAAGCACCGCTTTTTTCGCGCGCATCAGGTACACGCGCACCGACGCCTTCGAGACGCCGAGTGCGCTTGCGATCTCGCCGTCATTGAGATCCAGAAGATACTTATACCGCAGTACGTCCTGCTGACTGTCCGGAAGCTTCAAAAACGCCGCCTTGACCGCCTCGACGGTCAGGCTTTTGATCACGCGCTCCTCGACCGGGTCGCTCTCATCCGGCATGTCGATCTCCTCCATCGGCACGCTTTTGAACGCGCCGCCCTTGCGAAGCTTGTCCAGCGCGTTGTGCCGGACGGCGGTTAAAAGATACACCGACCGCGCGTGCTCCGGAAGCGTCCGCAGCGTGTCGATCTTCTGCATGCAGCGCACAAACGTATCCTGCACGGCGTCCTCCGCCACGCCTTCCTCATGTAAAATGCCGATCGCCGCGCGTTTCATGCGGTGATAATTCGATGCGAACAGCTCGCCGATCAGCGCGCGATCCGATTCGCTGTCCAGCATCAGCAGCAAAAACAACATTCGACAGTCTTCCCCCTTGACCTCTCTATGATATAGACGATCGAAACGGCAAATGTGTTACAGGGTTTGATAAAAAAAGTATAACATAGGTATGCGCTCCTGTGTTATACCTTTTTGCGAACAGAGGAAATCGTTCCCCCCGCCTCAATATGCGTAGAAATATACCGCGATGGGTATTGTCCTGAGATCGGATTTTATGACACGTTTTGATTCCAATCGACTGTTGTCGGAAGAACCGTCTCCCTGCCGCTTGAATTATGGGTTGTCAAGAGAACAACCATGTTCCGGATAGCGCACACATATACATCATGCGTTCGAAATTTCGGTTTCATCCCACGCTAACCGTCCCCCTGACACCTTCATACTCTTTCTTCCGTACTTCGTGCGTTCAATCTGCCTGCCTGATAAACCGTGTCTGTCCGCCTTCATCGTTCGGTACAAACAGGGTGTCCGTTTCGAGATCATAGGTCATGACGCCGTCGGAAACGAACAGATAGTATTCCTGCTTTTCCTTGACGATAGAACCGTCGGGATATACCTCATAGCTTTCCATATACAGATGCACGTCGTTGTCTGTAATGATATAAGTAAATGCAACACTGCTGGTTTTCCCCGATTGGGAAACATTCAGCGCGACCTTCTCGTCCGATTCAAACACCAGTTCCAATGTATACCCCTGTGCGGACAACGTCGGGTCGATCATTGTCCACGTGCCGACAAGACTTTTGATCTCACTCCATGTTCCGACGAGAGCATCTTGTGTCATGGTCTGTTCTGCATTCGACAATTTTCGGAACACCAACACCGGATCCGCCTCGGTCAGTTCCCGTTCATAGAAAAGTGTGCAGAGCTTCAATTCGTTCGTATACGGATCCAGGATCGCTATGATCTTGCCATTGCTGTTGCCGGTCTCGGTCAGCACGGAATCGATCACGGAACACGCCAATGAAGTGGAATGATCCTCTCCCGCCAGCCGCATCCCAATCCGGAAGCTTCCTTGCTCGATCGAAAGATACCCCGAAAGCCCGGACAGATCAAAGGACGAAAAAGCGGATTCCGCCCGTTCCAGCGTCCAGACGCCGAAAAGGTCTTCCATGGCAACGGTTTTCTTCAAAAGCGGTTTCCTCTGCATTTCAAACCAATGCTCTAACATGTATGTATCGGGGTTCCGATACAGCGTCAGCCACGACGTCTCCGATTCGAACAGCAGCAGCGCATCCGATTCCGGATCATAAACCGCCTGCATCGTTTCATCGCCGAACGTCACAGTGATCCCATTCTTAACGGAATATGTTCCCTCAATCGTTTGTTCACCCGACAAAGGGATCTGATACACCATCTTCGCCGTTCCGTCCCTGAACAGGGTCAGCCGATAGCCAACATCCACGTTGTCCGGCGTCCACTCTCTTCAGACGCCTTCGAGGTCTTCCGCCCGAATCTCGACGATCAAGCGGTAGCTCACCCGTGTCGCCTCGATGGTACTGCCGTCCGCAAGCGTCAGCGTCATGGTGTCCGTGTCCGTATTCAGCTCCGCCGTCCTGACGATCGTCTGATCGGAGAAGGTGAGCAAAACGATATTTCGGCTTGTCATATTCCATGCGTAGTGCGCCCGGATATCATAATCGCCGAACAGTCCCAGAATGCGGGCTGTTCCGTCGTCGAACAGCTCCAGATACAGAGACGGATAATCATAATCGTCCGTCTCCCATACGCCGGTTTCCAGTCCAAGCGCATAGCTTGAATCGTGATAGTACGGTGCTTTCTTCCAGCAGATCGTATAGACGCCCCACGCGCTGTCTTCGTACACCGGTTCCAGCGTTGAGCCGCCTTTTTCGTACATCATCTTTACGATCCGCTGACCGTCTTCCGCAAAAACGAGTTCTGTCGAATAATACCCGCTGTCATTCGTCCATCGCAGTGAGACGGAAAAGACCGATTCGTCATCCCACGAGAGGATGTAGTCCCCGCTGTCCGGAAGGTCCAAAAACGCGCGGATCGAATCCGTCATTGAGGCATACGGATGATCCCGGTCCACAAAGCCGTTGTCTTTGATCGGATAGACGACGCCGTTTACGATCATGCCGTGCTCCGGCGCTTTCATATCCTCCGCTACCGCCATAAGCAGCGTGCGATTTTCTTCATAAAAGCGCTTCATTGCGATGCTCGCCGCATTTCTATCCGCAAAGGTCGCACTCGCATACGGAAGCGGCTCGCCGGTCTCTGCCGGTTCCGGCTCGACCGGCGCGCCGGTGGATTCGGCTTCCATCGGTCCGGCAGGCATGCTGTCTTTTGTCTGAAACAGGATGCCGGAACGGAGCAGCAGCGCAACGACCAGGATCACGGCGACGGCGCTTGCGCCGCCCAACACATAGGTAAGCGTTCGACGCGCCGGCTTCGGCGATTTCGGCGTCCGCTCCGGCGCGGCGCCGGATGAGCCAGTTTGCCCGCTCTTTTGTTTCGTTCCGTTCAGCGCGGCGTCGAAGCGTGCCTGCGCTTCTGCTGGGATCGGCTCGATCTCGGGCGTTGCGTCAAGGATCGCTCCCTGCTCTTCGGCTTCCGATATGATCGCTGCGCGCAGCAGTTTTTCAAATTCCCGTTTACGCATGTTCATCCTCCCTGCACATTGCAAGCACGGCGCGGCGGGCGCGTGTCAGATACGAACGGACGGTGCTCTTGGTCACGCCAAGCGCATCGGCGATCTCGCCGTCGCTCAGTTCCAGCAGGTACTTATAGCGCAGCACGTCTTTAAGACTGTCCGGCAGGCGTTTGAACGCCTCCTTGAGCTCCTCCACGGTCAGCGCGCGGATCGCCTGCTCCTCGACCGGCGCCGATCCATCCTGCAGCTCCAGCTCGTCCGCCGGCACCTGTACGATCAGCCCGTCGCGCTTTCTGCAGTTCAGCGCATTGTGCTTCAGCGCGGTCAGAAGGTACATGGAACACGCCCGGTCCGGCAGCGCGCGAAGCCGGTCGACGTGCCTGATGCAGCGCACGAAGGTATCCTGCACGACGTCCTCCGCCGCGGCAGGTTCCCCGAGAATGCCCATCGCCGCGCGCTTCATGCGGTGATAGTTTTTCGCAAACAGATCGCTGACGATCGCGCGGTCTGCTTCGCTGTTCAAAATCAACAGCAGAATCATAGTCCGATACTCCCCTTTTTTCCTCTCTGCCTATAGAAACAATCGAGCGTGCAAAAGTGCTGCAGTTTTTTTGAAAAAAACCGGTGCGGGCAAGCCGACCGGTCCGGGATCATTCCGCCGCGTCCGGGGCGGAGAGGTATTTTTTGAAAAAGAAGATGAGAAACGGGATCGAGACAAGGAAGGTCAAAAGGTCCGCGCCTGCCTGCACCGCCGTGATGCCTTTGAGTCCGAAGAAGTACGGCAGCAAAAACACGAGCGGCACAAAGAAGATGCCCTGGCGGCAGGAGGCAAGGATCGTCGCGCCGACCGCGAAGCCGAGCGACTGATAGAGCTGGTTGACGTAGGTGGAAAAGCCCATCAGCGGGATCGTGACGCAGAGAAACGCAAGCATCATGCTGCCGATCTGCACGACGTCCGGATCGTCGCGGAACCAGGTCATGATCGGCTCGCGGAAGAAATAGACCGCGACTGCAAGCGCAACGCAGATGACCGTTGCGGAAGCCGTTGCGTACCAGAAGACCTTCTTGACCCGCGAATAGCGCTTTGCGCCGAAGCAGTAGCCGGCGATCGGCTGAAAGCCCTGTCCAATGCCGAGCACGATGTGCCGCACGAGCATATAGAGCTTGTTCGCGATCGAGATCGCCGCGACCGCCGCCGCGCCGAACGGCGCCGCCTGGATGTTGAGAAGCGCCGAGGACAGGCTTGCCATGCCCTGCCGGAACAGCGTCGGCACGCCCATGCGCACGATATGCACATAGACCGAGACTTTTTTGCCGATATACTTCGGACGCAGACGAACGATGCTGCGGTCGCGGATGAAGATGACCGCCATGATCGCAAAGCTTGTCATCTGCGACAGCATGGTCGCAAGCGCCGCGCCTGCGATGCCCATACGGAACCCGAAGATCAGCAGCGGATCGATGAACAGGTTGAGGACGCCGCCCGTGACCATGGCGAGCATCGAATACATCGTTTGCCCCTCGGAGCGCAGGACGCTGTTCAGCACGAACGCCGTCGTCATAAACGGCGCGCCGATCAGGATGAACCGGGCATAGTCCGCAGCGTACGGCATGACCTCGCCGCGCGCGCCGATCAGCGATACCAGCGGACGCAGAAAGATCAGCCCGAGCGCGCCAATCAGCGTACCCGCAAGCACACTCATCAGCGCCGCAGAGGTGCCGACCGTGCTCGCGTCGTCTACGCGCTTCTGCCCGAGCATGGGGCTGATAAGACTCGTTGCACCCATGCCGATGCTGCCGCCGGTCGCCTGGATCACCGCCATCAGCGAAAAGACAACGCCGACCGCCGCAGACGCCGCCGTGTCGATCTTTGCGACAAAGTAGGTGTCTGCGGTATTGTATATGACGGTGATGAGCTGGATCAGCACCGTCGGCGCTGCTTTTTTGAACAGCAGCCGTCCGATCGGCTCGGTCAGCATGATCTGCCGCTGCTGCTCGCTGTTTATCCGCATGCCCCTGATCCTTTCCGGAATGAAACCCGATGGAAAATCCCCGTTCTCCCGTTTACAGTTCGATCCCGACCGGCCTTTCGGCGCCGATCTCGAAATGATACTGCACGATGCCGAGATCGATCATTGAATACGGTCCGGAAAGCGCACGAAGCGTTGCCTTCCCGTCCTTCCATGTGAAGCGGAAACGCTGCTGATTGATCGCCGTCGGCGCAAGCAGCGCCGCTTCGACGCCCGCCCTGAACCAGTCCGGCGCGGTCCCTTCGATCTCCGTAACCTGCTCGAACGACTTGCTCCTGTGCGGCATGCCCGGTTTCGCGGCATAGCCGATTGAAACGATCGCGGCAAGCGCTTCGCCGTCGCTCAAGAGCTTTTTTACGTGGCTCTTCTTATAGGAGCCTGCGATCCAGCAGGTAGAAAGCCCGAGCGTTTCGGAAAAGAGCACGAGCCGCTCGCCCCAGTAGCCCGAAAGGCGGTAGAGATCGTCGGTGTCGGGTCCGGCAAGCACGATGTAGTTGTCGGCGTTTTCAAACGAGCCGTACGCCCAAAGCCCCTTGACCGCGCTCGGATCGTTCAGAAAAAGGCGGATCGAAAGCCCGCTTTCCGCATTGCATGCTTTGATCTCGTCCTCTAAAGCCTTCAGAATCGCGCCGTCGATCGGGCGTTTCGTATAGCGGCGCACGGAATGCCGCGCGTCGATCGCTTCACGGATCGTCATCCTGCTGTCCTCCCTGTGTTTGCTGTGTTCATTATAATATGCCGCGGGGCGTCTTGTCAAACGGCAGCCATTGTCAAATGCGATCGTTTTCGGTATAATGAAGAAAAACCCGGAGGCTGTTATGATTCGACAGGTCATTTTCGATATGGACGGACTGATGTTCGATACCGAACGGCTCTATGTGCGCGCGCTCGAAGAATACGTCGCGCCGAAAACCGGCGTCGCCTTTCCGCGCGAGAGCATCCTCAAAACGCTCGGCTGCAACCACGCCGATTTCGAGCGGATGTTCCCCGCGCTGTTCGGCACGGAGATCGCGTTCGGCGCGTGCTACGCCATGATCGCCGACTGGATGACCCACGAAATGGAAGCGCACGGCGTTCCGACAAAGCCCGGGCTCTATGCGCTTTTGGACACGCTGAGGGCGGACGGGATCAAAATCGCGCTTGCGACCGGCACAAGCCGCCCGATCGCTTTGGAATATCTCCGCCGCACGGACACGCTCAAATACTTCGACGCGTTCGCGTTCGGCGATCAAGTCACGCACGGCAAGCCAAACCCGGAGATCTTTCTGCTCGCGTGCCGCGCGTTGGGCGGATCGCCTTCGGAGACCGCGGTTTTTGAAGATTCGGTCAACGGCTTAAAAGCCGCGCATGCGGGCGGATTCTTCTCGATCTGCGTGCCGGATCTCATCGACCCGGTCCCGCGGCTCGACTTTATGCCCGACGCGGTGCTCTCCGTCCTCGACGACGCCATTCCCTTGATCCGTGAAATCAACCGTGCAAACTGAGTTCCCATCCGCACCGGCGCTGTCCGGTGCATTCTTTTTTCAAGAATCATGTCCGATTTTCCGGTCTTCGGGGCTCATATAGGGTGAAACCGGTTTTGAGAGGTATCTATGGAACAACATGAAGCATTCAACCGCGTCTATGACGCAACGCGCGACGCGCTTTTACGCTGGCTTATTCCGCGCGTCCGGTCGAGCGCCGACGTCGAGGACCTGATGCAGGAAATCTATAAGCGGCTGTACCGGAAGATGAGCGGGTTCGGCATTCGCGAGCCGGAAAAATACGTGTTTGGCATTGCGAAAAAGGAGCTTGCAAAGTTTTATCGGCACAAAGCCATGAGAGAGACCTATGAAGCGCCGATCACCGATCAGCTTACCGACGAAGGCGAGGAGCCCGAAGATATCGTGCTCGATCGCGAAGCGGAACGGGAGCTTTGGGATCTTATCAAAACGGAGCCGCTATTAAGCTATCAGGCGTTTACGCTCTACTACGGGCTTTCGGTTCCGACCGACGAGATTGCAAAGGAGCTGAATCTTTCGGAGGACGCCGTTCGAAAGCGTCTCTCGCGCACAAGAGCCCGTATCCGAGCCTATCTATCGGAGCAGAACCGTTCCGAAACGGAACAGAAAGGAGTTTGATATGAACGAAAAGGAATTGTTTGAAACCGTTATCAAAAATCAAATCGTGGATGACGATAGGATAAAGCGCAATGCACGTACGGAGACGCCGCAGAAAAGAACAGCTCTTGACCGTATCCTGACGCCGGTACTCACCGCGGTCGCATCGCTTGCACTGATTCTTACCGTGACAATGATGATCCCGCAGGCACGCGCCGAGGTGCTCTCGTGGTTCAGCCCGGCAAGCGCGCGAGACTATCTTTCGCAGGATCCCGAGGATCGCGAGCCGGTTCCGGAGCTCGACGCCATGATCACCGCAAAGGATCTGAACCATACCGAAATCAAGGTGAACTACTGCGCCGACGAACCGTACTGGCGGGAGATCGGAGAGAACTTCTCCGCCACGCTCGGCGAAACGGTCTACGACGGAAATGCGATCTATATCTCTGTCGACTTCGACGGGCTGTCCGGCTATGCAATGTATGAAAACGAGTGGGGTGCGAATATAGCGCCCGGCGAACCAATGCCGACACTGCTTTCCGAAAAGGTCCCGCCCGAGAATGTGCACATGTTTTTTGACGACAACGCCGACGTATCCGCCTACCTTTCGGGCGCAAGAGAGTTATGGAACGGACCGGACAATTTCCTCCTGCTGACGCTTGCGGACGGAGAACAGCTTTCGGGCTGGATGGAGCTTGCAGGACGTCCGGTCGACTATGCGTTCCAGATGGCGTACTTTGACGAATTCGGCCATCCGGAGCATTTTACGGAGGAATCGGCAAAGGCTTTGCGGGAACGCGGATGGGAACATGTGAAAACAAACGGCATGCGCGCCGTCGCAGACATACATATCGCAGATCCCTCCGAATACCGGTTCCGGCCGGACAACGGCAAAACGCTTGCCGATTACATCGACGTGGACGGGTATCTTACGCTGCATGTGAACTATCAGGCGTCGATCGACCACGGAGAAGAAACGGAGACGAAGCTCGACGTCGACCTCGGCACGGTCAGGGTGGATATGAAAACCTGCAAGGACGTGAAGCAGCGCTATATCGAAATGCCTCCGGAGCCGATCGCGCTCTCAGGCGAAGCCGTTTTTTGCGGAAACACGTTTGATGCCGAGAATCGGTTCAGTGTGACAAACTATACGGCAAGCCTCGACGGCGTTATGCTGCGGGTCACCTCTCCTGGCGTTGTCGACATCTTCGGCGTGCGTGACCTCAAGATTCTCGTGTCCATGCCGGACGACTGGAGCGAGGAGATGAAATATGCCTTTGCCCGGAATCTTTCCTTTGACACGGTGATCGACGGCGATCTTGTCGTGAACTTCGGCGGCACCGCGGAACGCACTGACACCGGGAACTATCAGTTGAATCTCCGCATTGCAGACGTGATCCCGTTTGATCGCATCCACCGTATGCAGACGATCACGCTGACGCCGGCGCTCGATTTCATGACCGGGGCACATATCTACAAGGTCCTGCCGGATGGGTCGCAGGAGCTTATCAAGACCGTCCCGATCGCGCCGGACGGGTCGTTTTCCGAAAGCTCCGTGGAACGCGGAACGCCGGTCAGCTACAGTGGTGACCGGACCGTTTTGAAGGACTTTGCGATCACGCTGAGGGTCAGCGACGAAAAGTGACGACCGGGAGCGGCAGCAATCGCCGCTCCTTTTTCGTGCGAAAAATGTCGAATATATTCCCCTGCCCGCTTGCCTTTCACGCGCCGCTGTGTTATGATAAAGGAGCAAATTTCATACGGAGGACTCTGATCGAAATGAAGATCGCGATCATCGGCGGTACCAATATCGAAACGCTCCCGATCCGTTACAGGGAGCAGGCAGTTTCCACGCCTTACGGCGACGTCGTCGTGTTCAAGGGCAAGCTCAAGGAGGGCAACGAGGTTATTTTCCTCTCCCGTCACGGCATTCTCTACGCGCACGATCCGGGCGACATCAACTACCGTGCAAACGTCTATGCGCTGCATCAGATCGGCGTCACCCACGCGATCGGCGTGACCTCTGTCGGCGCGTGCGACTACTCCATGCGGCTCGGCGAGTACTGCCTCATCAACGACTTCATGGATTTCACCAAGGGACGTCCCTCCTCGTTTGAGCGTGAGCACCGTCCCGCGCTGCACACCGGCATGGAGAACGTGTTCAGTGAATCCCTGAATACGGTCTTGGAGGAGCTTATCCGCCAGCACGGCTTCCCGTATTCCGGCAGAGCCGTCTATGCCTGCCTCGAAGGTCCGCGCTTTGAGACCGCCGCGGAAGCCCGCGCGCTCCGCATGCTCGGCGCGCAGGTCGTGGGGCAAAGCATCGTGCCCGAAGCGCCGCTGTGCCGCGACCTCGGCATCGAATACGCAGCGCTCGGCATGATCACCAACTACAGCACCGGCATGACCGGCGTGGTCAACGACGTCGTGATTGAGCACGTCATGGACGAGAACCGCGAGGATATCTTCACCCTCTGCTTCGATCTCATCCGCAGAATGACCACCTACGCAGAATAAAACTCCAAAAACGATTCAGCGCCCCGCTTTTGCGAGGCGCTGTTTTTGTTATGCTTTACAGGATACGAAGCTCGTTCTGCTTGCCTTCCAAGGTCCAGCGCAGGACAAGTCCGTTGTCCGCGTCGACGGTGACGTCGGTCGCGTTCTCCATAAGATCGCGGACGTATCTGAACTGCGCCTTCTTTTCGTCGGTGTACTGATTCAGCGCGTCGGAGGTTAAAAGTATGCCGCCTAAAAGCGCGTTGACCGTGTAAAGCTTTTCTTTCTCCTCGGGCGTCAGCTTGCAGTTGCCCTCGCGCAGGAAGAAGACGTCCGGATCGCCCATGAACGCACGTTTTGTGAGCTGGCGGCGGAAGGTCGTATCCTCGATGGACTGCTTGGTCGAAACGCGCTCGCGGTGCGTGATCTGCATGAGCTTCGTGTCATTCCAGTCGAGTCCGACGTCGCAGCCCACACGGCAGTATTCGACGATGCCGAACGCCGGCCACAGCGGAACGCCGCAGCCTAAGATCTGCTTGCCGCGGCATGCCTTGCGGAGGATGTTCATCGCCCGGCACATGCGCGCGGCTCTGGATTCGGTCTCGGTGCCGAACGGCGCTGCGCCATAGAGGAAGTCGAGCTTCACAAGGTCGAAGCCCCATTCGTTCAGCACGCGGTCGAGGACCTTTCCGACATATGCCACGACCTCGGGATTGTCGATGTCGAGCGAATAGAAGCCGCCCCAGTTGCTGCCATCCGACCACGGTTTGCCGTCGTGCATGAGAAGCCAGTCCGGATGCTCCTCCATGAGCTTCGAGCCCTTCTGGCAGACGAACGGCGCAAGCCACAGCCCTGCGCGAAAGCCCGCCTCATGGATCGCGTCGGCGGCGTTTTTGAGTCCGTTCGGGAACTTCTTTGCGTCCGGCACAAGCCAATCGCCGACCGCGGTCTCCCAGCCGTCGTCGATCTGGAAGAGATCGCCCTCTTTTAGCAGCGATTTTGCGCCGACGAGATCGTCGGTGATCGTCGCGTCGTTGATGTCCTGATAGCGATTGTACCAGCTGGAATAGCCGAACATCTTTTTGTCGGTCAGCGGATGGACGTCCATCGCATTGAACCAGCCGTTGAAAACCTCCTGTTCGGTACCCTCGGCGATATAGAGGTCGAATGCGTGGAACTCGCCGTCCGCCTTCATGCCGACGCAGTCGCGCTCGATCGTAAGCTCGCCCTTCTTTGCGTTGTAGGTGAACAACGTATAGCCCGGGATCTCATCGATCGAACCGAACAGCAGGAACTGTTTGCCGTTTCTGAGATAGCACCACGATTCACCGTGCGTGATTCCTTTCTTATACGGATACTTCACGAAATGGTAGTCGCCGTAGCGGTTGATCTGAAACGCCCCGCGCAAAAAGCACGGCAGATGCTTTAAGCCGCGCGTGCGCCCGTTCACATCGTATTCCGGGCTGTACGTCCAGTTCTGATAGCCGTTATGGAAGATGTGCGTCGTTTCCTTGGCGGGCAGCGCAACCGTTGCCGTGACCTTTTTGAGCCGTGCGTTTTTCAGCGGTACGCGCACATGCACGACACCGTCCGCTTTGACGCTGCCGGTGACCGGCGCGCCGTTTTCCGTTTCAATCTTGTAGTTCAGGATCCGTTCCATACCGTTATTCTCCCTCCGTAATCGTAAAGTGGATCGAAATCGGAGCGGTCTGCTCCGAGGATATCGTTAAAACGCCCTCGCCGCCGTGTCCGACGGTTTTGACGTACGTTCCGGTCATGCCGCCCTCTGCCGTTGCGACGTCCGGACCGATCAGGCTGAGATCGCCCGAAACCGCAAACCGGATCGGCAGCTGCGCGTACGGCGCAAGGTTGCCGTTTCCGTCGAGCACGCGCACACGGACCGCCGCGGCGTCGTACCCATCGCCCTCCCGCAGCGCGGTATGGCTGACCTTAACCTCCAGATGCAGCTTTTTGCTCGGCTTCAGAAGGACCGACGCCGTGACCCTGTCGCCGTCCAGCGCGTCGAACCGCCATTCGGTCGCCGAGCCGCCCCAGTTGCCGACGTACTTGCCGTACAGCTCTTCACCGTCCGCCCAGCTGAGACGATAGCGCTTCATGCACCAGAACATGCGGAGCTTATCTGCAAGCGGCATCTTTTCGAGCCCGTACCTGCCCGCCGCCAAAAGCTCGCGGTGGAGCAGCTTTTCCTTCTTTCCGGTGATGCCCTCCTCGCTGATCAGAAGCTGTCCGATGAGATCGTCGATCTTCATCGGCGGATGCTTTAGACCCTTCCACGGTTCTGGCTGATAGATCTTCACAAGCTTGTCGTTCTTGTACAGCGCGACACGCTCGGCGTTCGTAAACGCCCAGATCTCGCCGATCTCGCCGGCGGGATAGTCGCCGATGCACATCGGCGTGCCGATCTCCAGCACGGTCTTACTGTCGCCCTGGCTCGCATACGCGGCAGCGGCAAGCTTCGGATTGCGGAACGCGTCCATCACGCCGTGATAGCACACGCGGTCGCCGGAGCCGAAGTCCTTGTGCGTCGGGTAGTCGAACATGCACCAGCCGAAGCAGCCCGCATGCTCACCGGACGACGCCGCAGCGTCGAGGGTGCGCGCGTGGCGCAGGGCGTGCATCTGCCGCTTGCTCCACGGGTCATAGGGCTTTGTCGGAAACATATGCCCGGAATGCTCGGAAATGAGATACCCTTTTTCGGGATCGGTCGTGATCTTGTCTTTTTTGCGGATCGGGTCCGAAAACTCAAACGGCTTAAAGTCGTTATACGCATAGACGTCCTCCAAAAGATGGCTCTTGACAAGATAGCGCACTCCCGAGGTCTGTCTGGAAGGATCGAGAAAATGCGCGAGCGCGTTGGTTTTTTCATAGAGCGCGTCGTTGTCGCGGCTCTCGTTGATGCGTACGCCCCACAGCACGATCGACGGATGGTTGCGATACTGCAGCACCATCTCCCGCACATTGTCGACCGCCTGCTCCTGCCAGTTTTCGTCCCCGATGTGCTGCCAGCCGGGGATCTCGGTAAACACCAAAAGTCCCAGCTCGTCGCAGGCGTCGATGAAATACTGACTTTGCGGATAATGCGAGGTGCGGACGGCGTTCACGCAAAGCTCTTCCCTGAGGATCCGCGCGTCCTCGCGCTGCAGACGTTCCGGCGCGGCATAGCCCATGTACGGATACGCCTGGTGCCGGTCGAGCCCTCTCAAAAACGTCCGAACGCCGTTCAGATAGAATCCATCCTTTTTGAACTCCGCGGTGCGGAATCCGAAGCGGGTCCTTACGACGTCCTGCGACTGCATGTCCGCATCGTAGAGCGTGGTTTCGAGCGTATACAGATTCGGCTCCTCCGTGGTCCACGGATGCGCGTCCTTTGCGCGCAGCGTCGTTGTCCAAACGAACAGGTTCTCCGGCGCTTTGACGACCGAATCGGAGTTTGCGTCCGCGTTTTCGGCGATGCACGTCCCCGCCTCGCTGAAGATCCGGTGCCGGACCATCGACGCCGGTCCGGAGACCGTGGTCTGCACCTTTGCGGTATGAAGGTCCGGCGTCTGTACGAATACGTTTGCGATGCAGCTTTGGCTGCGCACGTCGAGCCATACATCGCGGTACAGACCGCCGTAGGTCAGATAGTCGATAACGTAGCCGAACGGCGGGATCTCCGGATTCTCGGTCGAATCGAGACGCACGGCGACAAGATCCGTGCCGTCGAGCCGGACGGCGTTCGTGATCTCCGTGCGAAACGCGGTGTAGCCGGTGCGGTGCGTCATAAGCTCCTTGCCGTTCAAATAGACCGTTGCGATGTGCGCCGCACCGTCAAACTGCAGAAAGAGCCGCTTGCCGCGCATCGTTTCGTCAAGCGGAAGGACTTTGCGATAACCGTAAACGCCTTCGTAGTCCTCGGGTCCCGCATAGTGCTGCGGGAGCGGACGCGGGTTGTGCGGGAGCCGAACCTGCTCTCCCTCGCCTTCGCCGAGGCGAAAGCCGTTTGTCCACATCGGTGTAAACTCCCAGCCGTTGCTCAGTTTTTTCATCCGGACGGATCCTCCGTTTTCTTGATAGCTTATTGTACCATGAATCCGTATGCGAAACAAGGCGAAACAACGAAAAAGCGGACGGAAAATCCGCCCGCTTTCGGGAATTGCTTTCTGATTATTCGCCGTAGATGAGGTTCTTCTCGGTCTCCGGATCGAAGAAGTGCATCGCTTTGCCCTCGAAGGTGATGTAGAGTTCCGCTTCGCTCTCCTCGAGGTGCTCACGCTGCTCCTGATCGAGATCGATGGTCGGAACACGCACGATCCAGCGCGTGCCGTCCTCGGTAATCACATGCAGATGCAGCTCGCTGCCCATCATTTCCTTGACCTCCAGCTTGCACGGGATGTGATCCTCTGCCGGACCGTCTGCAAGCAGGATATGCTCCGGACGTGCGCCGAGCAGGATCTCTCCGCTCTTAACGCCCTTTTCCGCAAGCAGTTTTTCCTTTTCGCCGGTGACTTCGATCTTTACGCCGCACGGCGTGACGAAGTAGCGATTGCCTTCCTTCACGAGGTTGGTCTTCAGGACGTTCATCTTCGGTGCGCCGATGAACTCTGCAACGAACAGATTGCTCGGCTTTTCAAAGACTTCCATCGGGGTGCCGACCTGCATGATGTAGCCGTCCTTCATGATGACGATACGATCGCCGAGCGTCATAGCCTCGGTCTGGTCGTGCGTGACGTAGATGAACGTGGTGTCCAGCTTCTGACGGAGCAGGATGATCTCGGCGCGCATCTGGTTACGGAGCTTTGCGTCGAGGTTACTGAGCGGTTCGTCCATCAGGAAGACCTTCGAGTCGCGGACCATTGCTCTGCCGATCGCGACACGCTGACGCTGACCGCCGGACAAAGCACGCGGCTTTCTCATCAGATACTGGGTGATGCCGAGGATCTCCGCCGCATTCGTGACCTTTGCATAGATCACATCCTCCGGGACCTTCTTGAGCCGCAGGGAGAACGCGATGTTGTCATAGACCGTCATGTGCGGATACAGCGCGTAGTTCTGGAAGACCATCGCGATGTTGCGGTCCTTCGGCTGCAGGTCGTTGACGACCTCGCCGTCGATCTCAACCGTACCGCCGCTGATCTCCTCAAGACCCGCGACCATACGGAGCGTGGTGGATTTGCCGCAGCCGGACGGACCGACGAACACGACGAACTCCTTGTCCTTGATGTCGAGGTTGAAGTCGTGTACGGCGACAACATTGTTATCGTAAACCTTTTTTACGTTTGTAAGTTTTACACTTGCCATATCGGTGTACTCCTTTTCTTCTCGTTAGAGTTCGGGCTTAACCCTTGACCGCGCCGCCCGTGACGCCTTCTACATAGTATCTCTGCAGGCACATGAACAGGATCACGACGGGGATCGCAACGACCACACCGCCTGCGCAGAACATGGTGTAGTAGTTGCTCGTCATTGTGCTCGTAGCCAGCCAGGACTGCAAACCGACTGCAACGTTGTATGCGCTCGGCGTAACGCCGGAAACGTACTTTGCAAATACGAAGTCGCCCCACGGGCCCATGAACGCGGTCAGAACCGTGTAGATGACGATCGGCTTCGCAAGAGGCAGGATGATCTTGAAGAGGACCTGCGCTCTGGTCGCGCCGTCGACACGCGCCGCTTCGTCCAGCGATTTCGGGATCGTATCGAAGAAGCCCTTCGATACATAGTAGCCCATGCCGCTCGATGCAACGTACACGAGAATCAGGCCGGGGATGGCGTTTGCGCCCGCAAGGCCGATGTCCTTCAATACCTGATACAGGATGATCATGGCGAGCATGCCCGGGAACATGCCGAGGATCAGCATGAACTGCATCATCGGCTTGCGCAGTTTGAAGCGGAAGCGCGACAGCGTGTAGGACATGCACAGCACGATGACCGTCTGTACCACCGCGACGACAAGCGCGATGATGAACGTGTTCAGATACCATCTCGGGAAGTCCGATTTCCACAGATTGACGTAGTTGTCAAAGCCGAATTTGATCGTAAGACCTTCTTTAATGGCTGCTTCCGGGTTCGAGAACAGATAACGCGTCATGCCGGTGGGCTGTACGCGGAAGGACTGGATTACGATGCAGACGAACGGGATCAGCCAGATCACGCTGATGGCGACCAGTATGATGTGGATGACCGTGTTGCTGATACGCGACGCAGCCTTCAGACCCATGTGTCTCTTCATAGAGGCGGTGTTTTCGTTCGTTTTCATTATTGGAAATCCTCCTCATTCTTGACCGACGGAAGCACGCTGTATACAACCAGCGAAATGACGCCGACCACAATAAAGACGAGAATACCGATGACGGAAGCCAGATAATACTGCGAGCCGTCCGCTGCCGTACCGGTCTGGGTGATCTTGAACAGCCACGTGATCAGAAGATCGGTGTAGCCGACGTTGCCCGCCGCGCCGGACGCCGCAGGATTCGTCGGACCGCCGCCCGTCAGCAGGTATATGACGTTGAAGTTGTTCATGTTGCCCGTAAAGCTCGTAAGGAGGTACGGACCGGTGATGAACAGCATGTACGGAAGCGTGATCTTAGAAAACTGCTTCCAGCCGCTTGCGCCGTCGATCTTTGCGGATTCGTACAGGTCCGCCGGGATGTTCATCAAAATACCCGTTGCGATCAGCATCAGGTACGGGATGCCGATCCAGATATTGATGATGATAACCATGATACGGGCAAGCACCGGATTGTTGCCGCCGAGGAAGTCGATCGCCTTGTCCGGCTGGATGATGCCGAGGTCGATCAAAAAGCCGTTGACAAGACCGTTCAGCGTGAACATCTTGGAAATGTACAGCAGGGAGATGAACTGCGGGATCGCGATCGTCATGATCAGAATGGTTCTCCAGACCTTTTTGAGGTGGATGCCCTTCTTATTGATCGCCATTGCGACAAGGATGCCGAGGAAGTAGTTCGTAAACGTTGCAAACACCGCCCAGATCAGCGTCCACAGCAGGATCTCACCGAACGTCGCGGAGTAGTTGACGCCGCCGACGTCCCAGGAGAACATGGTCTTGAAGTTTTCGAAGCCGACCCAGTGGAACAGACCGTTGTTCATGCCGTCGTTGATCGAAGAATAGTTCGTGAACGCAACCAGGATCATGAACACGATCGGCATGACCGTAAAGATCAGGATACCGAGCGTCGGCAGCGCCAGAAGCGTCTTGTGGAACTGATCGTCGACGAGAGACTTCAGATCGTCTTTGCCGCTCTTTAACGGCTTGCCGGAACGGAGGATGTCTTCCGCGATCTTGTTCTGCTTGATGTTGGCATACCAGGTGTAGATGAACGCCACGCAGAAGAAGATCGTCAGCACGCCGTACAGCAGGATGCGGAACGACTGGTCGCCGGGTGTTGCAACGTAGGTGTCCAGAACCTCGTTATACGCGCCGTGCGGGTCAGGCGCGACCTTGCCGAGCGAAGGCAGCATGGAGAGCCAGTACGCGCCGCCGCGCGGCAGAACCATGTAAACGATGAAAACGATCTCGAAGAGCAGGAACAGGAGTCCTCTCAGGATCTGGCCTCTTGTGATGTTGCCGAAGCCCATCACGACATAGGAGACCTTGGTCTTCCAATCGCCGTGGATGAACGTCTTTACGATGTCCGCAAACCATTTGCCGATGCCGACAAAGAAGTTTGCGATCTTTTTGCCGATGTTGGAGAAGAATTTGGCTGTGGAATGCTCACTCGTCTTCTTGATGTATGAGCCGCTGTTCACGACCTTTTTGTTGTACTGCGCGGTGCGGATCATTTCCTTGATGCCCATGTACAGCAGGATGACGCCGCCGATCACGATGATCGCCGTAAGCACCGCCCAAATCCAAAAACCGTCTTCGCCGTACTGATAGGGCGTCAGGATCGATTTCTTGATCTTCGGAACAAGTACCGAAGCGACCAGCCACGAAATCCCTGCGAGGATGACGCCGAGTACGGTTTTCACGACCCCGGGGACGATCTTTTTCTTATACATTTACTACCCTCCTTATCACAACCGAGAGGAGAATCCGCCGTCTGAACGCATTCAGGCGCGCGGTTCATAAACCCATTCCCGAAAAGAACGGTTGGAGCCGCATTTGCGGCTCCAACCGGAATCCGTTCGAATCGGATCCGGTAAAGCTTTTTAAAGCATTTTCGGATCGTTCCGAATCTTTATTATTCTGCTGCCGCCAAGGTCAGCGTCATGTTGTTGAAGTCGAGCGTGACGATGTAGTTGCCGTCTGCTTCAACCGACAGGTTCTTGCCGCCCATCTCCATATCAAGGCCGAAGTTCACTGCCCAATCGCCGTCTGCACGGACTTTGAATTCATTGCCCGCCTTGAATGCGATGGGTTCGGACACATACAGACCCGGCTCCTTCTCGGTCATTTCGACGTCGGTGTTCCAGTCGCTGCCTTCAAAGCTGCCGATAACACCCCAGGAGCTCTTGCCGTAGCCGATCTCAACGCTGTCTTCATTGACCATGAAATCGATGACGTATGCGCCGTCGCCGGATTCTGCCTTGAAGTTGGTCTGACCGTCCAATGTAGGCCCACCGTTCTCATCGAGACCGTAGTTCAGCTTCCAATCGCCGTTTGCACGAAGCTTGAACTCTGCGCCGTCCTTCAGATTGACGACCGCATACCAGTGGTTGTTCTCCTTGTTGAAGAACATCGGGAAATCGGTATCCCAGTTGGTGTCGCCGATCTGGCCGATCACCGCCCAGGTGTCATTCGCTTCCGCACCGGGTTCGGGCTCGGGTTCGGGCTCCGCTTCAACCGCCGCGCCGCTCTCGTCGAGCAGTTCGAGGGTCATGTTGTTGAGGTCGAGCTTGACAGTGTACTTGCCGTCTGCCGGAACCTTGATGTTTGCGCCGTTCTGTTCGCAGTTCTCGCCGTAGTTGAGATCCCAGCTTGCGCCCTGACGAACTTTGAATTCCTCATCCGCATGAAGCTCGAGCGTTTCGGACACGAACACGCCCGCTTCAACTTCCTTCATCGGGAAGTCGGTATCCCAGTTGGTGCCGCAGATCGCGCCGATGACGCCCCATGCGTTCTTCTCTTCCTCGGTCATGGTGAACAGAGCCGAGATCTTGTCGTAGTAGTTCTGCAGTGCCTGCTTGAGGCCGTCTTCGTCGGTCGCTGCCTTGACGTCATCACCGATGACCTTTGCGATATCCCACCAGGAGCCGTGGATCTGACCCTGCATGGTTGCGTATTCCTTCTGTGCATAAACCGCCGCAAGACCCGGATGCGCCTTGACTGCGTCGTTGTTCATCGCATTAATGTTGGACGGACCCCAGGAAAGCGCTTCGAAACGCTCCATCTGGCGGGTCTCGTCGGTGAGGAACTGCGCGAGCTTATGCAGCGCTGCAGCGCGGACCGCATCGTCCTGCGATCTGACGCCCATCAGCTTATAGCCGTTGAAGGAACCGAGGTGGTATTCCTTGCCGTCCACTTCGAAGGAGGGCAGGTCCGCAACGCCCATGTTGTCGCCCAGCAGCTTCTGCACGGCTTTGTAGTCCCAAATACCGTCGATAACGATTGCCGCATCGGATGCGAAGTTGTCCGCTTCATGAGAGCTCAGATGATACGGGGAGTCAACGAGCTTCTTCATGCCCTTGGCGGCAATGAGGCCCTCGGGGCTGTTGAACGTATCCGTAACGGACTCGAAGGAACCGTCGTCAGCGGTCTTCCATTCGGATTTGCAGCCGGTTGCGAAGAACCAGGACGCAATGTACCATGCGGAGGTCTGTACCTCGAAGCAGAAGAACTTCTGTGCCGCTTCGCAGTCTGCGATCAGCTTTTCGAGAGAGTCAATGTCTTCCTCGGGGATAACGCTCTTGTCATAGTACATGAAGTAGCCGTTGTCCGCCGTCATCGGGTACGCATACATCGTATCGCCGGAGGTCACAGCCGCAACAGAGTCGGGGTCGTTTGCCGCCTTGACCGTCTCAGCAGCCTTGTTGCCGAGCTTGTTCAGAGCGCCGCCCTGGACGAGGCGCGCAAACTGGTCCTGCGCAAAGCAGAAGAGGTCTGCGCCTGCGGAAATGTCGACAAGCATATTGTCCGCCGCGTTCGCTTCGGAAACCGGGTTGACCGTCGCATTGAACTTGATGCCGTCGGTGTTCGTGTTGTTGAAGTCTTCGATCTGCTTCTTGGTCAGATCGACTGCGTCCTCGCCGACCCAGACAGTGATGTCATAGGTGCCGGCGAGCTCCGTGCTCGTGCCGGTGTTTGCCGGACCTTCGGTGCCTTCGTTGCCCTTACCGCAGGCGACGAGAGCCAGCACCATTACGAGTGCAAGGAGAATTGCCAATGTTCTTTTCATAGTATCCCTCCTATTAATTTTGATATTCGGTGTCCGAATATCGGAATGAAAAGACTCCCACCCGGAATCGTCGCGGTATGTTCGGACATACCCCCACGATCCCATGATGTAACTATAATATACTCATTTTTGTGTTCGTTGTCAACCGGTTTTTATATATTATTCGTCAAAAAAAGTGTTGCTTGTCCATACAATTTTTTATTCCTGCCGGTTCAGAAGCGCATCGTCGATCTTGCCCCAGGCGCCGTTCCCCGCGCCGGAGCATATGACCGAGATGCCGACGGTGACCGTCTGTCCTTCCCCGACCGCAATGCCCGTGACCGTCTGCGTGTCCCAGTTTCCGTAGGACGTGATCTTCATCGGCGTCCGTCCGGCCTCGACGCCGTCGACCAGCGCATAACAGTATATCTCCGTATCGCCCGCGTCTCCGCCCATGATCGAGATCGTGAACGCATATGTGCCTGCAGGCAGATCCTTTACCTCCTGGAAGAGCGAGAAATCGACCGAATCCTTCTTTGCGCTCCAGAAATGCATATGATAGGTGCCGTTCAGAGAGTCTGTGATCTTGTTTTCGATATAGAGCTGGTCTGCGCCGCCGCGATCCTCTGTCTGCCAGGGGTCGGCGACGCCGTCCTCGAAGCCGTAGTTTTTCAGATAATTGAAGCTGATCATGGACACCGTGAGACGCGCCGGAAGCCCTTCCGCCTCGCCCATGAACGCATAGGTCTTGACGCCGCCCGCGTACATCGCTTCGAGATCGGCGTCCGTGACGTTCCACTTGACCGGGACCGGAACGAGCTCGTTGCTCGTCAGAATCGCGTCGACCGTTTCGGGAAGCTCGATCGTGCCCTTGAGATCGACCTCGATCGCCGTGTCGCGGATCGCGTCCGCCCGCGGCTCGATCTCGTTGCCGTAACGCACAAGGTTCCATACCTTCAGCGATTCCAGCGGACGTCCGTCCGGACCGAACATTGCCTGGTTGTCGACCGCGCAGCCGCCGTAGTATTTGCCCGCGTCGTCCGGGTCGTAGCCACCGGCGCAGCTCGACGCCCAGCCGGAGCCGTATTTCTCCCATTTCTCGTGATTTTCCTCCCATGAGTTCATGCCGACCGTGATCCATGTGCCTTCCCAGTAAACCACGCCGATGCCGTTCTTCGTATGCGCGACCGTATCGATCACACTGCGCACATGGTTCGCCTGCGCCTGCACGGTGAAAGGATAGTCTTTTACGATGTTTGCGGTCTCGTCCGAGATCGTGTTGCCGGAAAAGTCCGTATCCGCGCCGGTGTAGGCATAGGAGGTCTCCATGACCATGACCTTTTTGCCGTAGGTTTCGGCAATGCCGTTCAGCACGGTCTGCAGATTTTCAAGCGTGCCGTGCCAATAGGGATAATAGGAAGAAGCGAGCACGTCGTAATCGACCTCGAAGGTCTCCAGCTTCTTCGCAAACCCGTCGTACGCGCCTGCGCGCTCCGGATTCGCCAGATGAACGGCGATCAGCGCGTCCGGAAAGACCTCTCGGACTGCTTTGCTTCCCGCCTGCATCAGCCTTGCGATGTTCTCGAAGTGGCTCTCGCCGCACAGCATGCTGTTCGTTTCGTTGCCGAGCTGGACCATGCCGACGGCGACGCCCTCGGATCTCATTTGCTGCAGGGATTCCCGCGTGAACGCATAGAGGGCGTCCGCCTTGGTCCGAACGTCCATGTCCTTCCATGCCTTCGGAACCATCTGCTTGCCCGGGTCCGCCCAGAAATCGGAATAGTGGAAGTCAACGATCAGTCGCATGCCGTACTTCGTCGCCCGTCTGCCGATCTCGATCGCCTTCTCGACGTCGTTGCTGCCGCCGCCGTAGCCGTTTCCGTTCGCGTCGTACGGATCGTTCCACACGCGCACGCGGATATGCGTGATCCCGTTTTCGGCAAGCGTCTTGAACACGTCCTGCTCCTCGCCCGCAAAGTTATAATATGTTACGCCGCTCTGCTCTTCGGCGATCACCGAAGAAGCGTCCATGCCCAGAATGAAGTCGTCGGGCAGGTCCTCCACCTTCTTCACATACAGCGAGCTGCCCTCGATCTTTTCGGTCGGGATCACGTTCTCGACCTCGATTTTGTTTCCTGCGCAGCCCGAAAACAGCAGTGCCGCCGCCAGCAAAACAATCCACCTCTTTTTCATCGTATTCCTCCCGTTACTGTAGTTTCAGAAAATGCCGCGCGATCGTGATCGCGGCGTCGTCCTGCGTACCCGTATGTATCGAATCCTTGTTGAAGAACAGCCAGCAGCGCTCGTGCGGGATATAAAAGATCAAATCGCCGCCGACGTTCCGTCCCGTTTCCTCGTCATAGACCAGGATCCCGTACGCCTGTCCGTCCGATTCATAGAACGATTCGCCCGGAAAATCCGTGCGATCGATCGGCGCGAAGGAAGCGAGGTATTCCTCCGCCTTCGATTCCGGAATCAGATAGAGATCGCCCTTCAGAACGGACGACATATCGAAGAGCATGCCGTCGAACGTCTGCGCATCCACCCGCAGGATGCCTTCCGGCAGATCCTCCTCCAGCACGATCGAAAGCGCATTATGATCAAGCTTCGGAAGATCCGCGTAGATCACGACCTTCTTGCCTGCAGGCGCGGAAAACAGCAGTGTGAAGATCCACGCCCAAAGGACCGCGGACAACAGCGCCCACAGGATATAGCGGTACCAGTTTCTCAGAATCTGCTTAATCATCGCCGTTCACCTCGTATGCGACGATATAGTCGTAAACCGTTTCCGCCGTGCCGGTAAACGCATCGGGAAGCTTGTCTGCCCGCTGTTCGCTGACCGAAAGGATCCGCTCGCGCTCGCCCTCCTGCATCAGCACCTTCCGGACATGCATGCCGTTCCGCATGTGGCGCACTTCGTCGGTTTTGCGAAAGCTGCCGCGCTGCACCGCGCGCGGTTCGTTCAGCATCAGTTCGCAGTGGCGAACGTCGGCGTTTGCGCCGCCGAACGGACCGTGCAGGATCGTGATGACGATCCAGCCCGTCAGGATCGACACTCCGATCGTCAGGGGCAGCAGCAGACCTTGGTTTTTACGCGTGGCAAGCACGCACAGCAGAATACAGACCGAAAGCCCGATCCCGCCGATGCACAGCATCGCCGTTCTGAGCTTCTTTTTCCGTCTGTGTTTTTCGGGAAGCGATCCCGCATCATATAATTCGACTCGTTTCATGGGCTCAGTATAACACGTTTTTGCGTACAGCGGAAGCGTATTCTTGACAAATACGCAGAAAAAATATACTATTATTCTGTAAATCAGAGAAAAGGGAGATGTTGTTTTGTGAAATCAGGTATCAGAGTTCTGTCCGTCATGCTGGTCCTTGCGCTGCTTCTTTCCTTCGGCTGCGGCAAGCAGGAGAGCGAATCCGCATCCGGCGAATATGCGATCACCGACCCGAAGCTCCTCGGTGCCGTGCCCGCAGAGGACAATGCGCGCGTGTTCTATGAGATCTTCGTCGGCTCGTTCTCCGATTCGGACGGCGACGGAATCGGCGATCTTCGCGGGATCATCAATCGCATGGATTACCTGAACGACGGCGATCCCGATTCCGGCAGATCGCTCGGCATCGAGGGTATCTGGCTGACGCCGATCTTCTCCTCGACCTCCTATCACAAATATGACGTTGCGGATTACTATGCCGTCGACAAGAGCTTCGGCACGCAGGAGGATCTGGACGAGCTGATCGCGCTGTGCCACGCGCGCGGCGTCAAGCTGATCCTCGACCTGCCGATCAACCACACGGCAAGGGCGAACGAATGGTTCAAGAACTTCACCCGCGCGCATCGCGACAACGACCCGTCGAACCCGTATTACGACTGGTACTGCTACTACACGCAGGGCGAATCCGTTCCGGCGGGACGCACGTTCTCCGCGCTCTCCGGCACAAACATCTATTACGAGTGCAACTTTGACGGCGGCATGCCCGAACTGAACTTCGACAACCCCGCCGTGCGCGAAGAGCTTTTGAAGGTCGCGCGGTTCTACCTCGACCGCGGCATCGACGGCTTCCGTTTCGATGCGGCAAAGTACGCGTATTTCGGCGATCACGATTCGAGCGTCGCGTTCTGGGTGGAGTATCTCGACACGCTGCGCAAAGAATATCCCGGCATGTACACGGTCGCGGAGGTCTGGGACGGCGACGGCATCACCGACCGCTACTACCCCGCCACCAACTGCTTCAACTTCACGGTTTCGCAGCAGGAGGGACTCATTGCCGTCGCTGCGAAGAACGGCGATGCGGGCAAGCTGACAAAGTATGTGGAATCCTACCTGCATTCGATCGACGGAAAGAATCCGGATGCGATGTTCGTTCCGTTCATCGCAAACCATGACACGGACCGCGCCGCGGGTTATCTGCAGACCGCAAACGGCTTTATGCAGATGGCGGCAAACCTCTATATTCTCGGTCCGGGCTCGCCGTTCATTTACTACGGCGAGGAGATCGGCATGCGCGGCTCGCGCGGCGGCGCGAACACCGACGCAAACCGCCGTCTTGCGATGATCTGGGGCGACGAGGACACCGTCAAGAATCCGGACGGCTCCACCTATGCGGCAAGCAGCCAGATCCAGCACGGCGTCAACGAGCAGATCCAGGACGAGAACAGCCTCTATACTTATTATAAAAAGCTGATCATGATCCGCAAGGCAAACCCGGCGATCGCACGCGGCGAGTACCGCGCGGTCTCCGTGGAGGGAACGAAGGTCGGCGGCTTTATCTCGACCTACGAGGGCAAGACCGTTCTTGTTCTGCACAACCCGAGCACCTCAACGCAGACGGTCGATATTTCACAGTTCGGCAGCTTCAGCGAGCTCAGCGCCTTCATCGGCTTGGAAGACGTGACGCTCTCCGGCACGACCCTGACCCTCGGCGGGCAGACGAGCGCCGTCCTCTATTGAGCCTTCTCCCCAAAAATACGGACCGTCCCGATCACCGGGACGGTCCTTTTTGATCGCACATGCCTGCATTGGGGAGAGGATACGGCTGCGCGAAACCGAAATGCGTTTATCGGACAAGGGTGCGCGCTGCCCGCAGGAGGAACATAAAAGCCTGACGGGCGGCGCCGCCCTTTACGGAGGAAACATTGCTTTTCTGTCGTTATCATACACTTCAAATGCGTCCAAAACGTCACAAAGATGTTATATAGTTGTAACCAAGTTGTAAAAACCGGCTTTTTTTCGTGAAAAGCCGCGCTCGCCGCGTTTTCCTTCCGGTTTATGGGACAGATCGGGTGCGATACTGATCCCGCAAAGCCGGAAAGGAGGAACCCGATATGGCAAAGAAGACAGACGGCAAGCTGAAGATCCTGTATGTAAAGGACATTTTGGAGCACGACCTGGAGGCAGGTCAGACGATCTCAATGCGTGAGATCCTGCTGAAGCTTTCGGAGCGCGGGATCCCCGCCGAGCGGAAGAGCGTGTCGGACGACCTGCGGCTCTTAAGGCAGTACGGGCTTCCGGTCGTATGCATCCGGCGCGGAAAAGCAACGGTATATACGCTGAAAAAATCGACCTGAACCGTGGACAAAGCACGGGAAAAGCGGTATACTGGTATCAAATCAAATAAAGGAGAACGAACATGCAGGCAAGAAAAGACTTAGACCCGAAATTCCAGTGGGACTTTACGCACATGTACGAAAGCGACGAAGTCTGGGAGGCGGAGCTCTCCGCAGTCGTTTCGGAGCTGCCGAAGATCGCGGCGATCGAAGGCACGTTGGGAAGCTCGCGCGAAAGCTTCAAGGCTGGCATCGACACGATCAACGAGATCGCGCAGAGACTGGAAAAGGCGTATATCTACGCGAACCTCCACCGCTGCGCCGACGGCTCCGAGCCGAAGCATCAGGAGATGGACGGCAAGGCGACGAGCGCCTTTGTACAGTTTTCGACGATGGTCGCGTTCATGGAACCGGAGATCCTTGCGATCCCGGAAGAAACGCTCAACGAGTTTCTCGCGCCGGACGAAATGAAGTCCTACCGCTTCATGATCGAAAACATCGCCCGTTCCCGCGCACACTGCCTCGACGCGCAGCGCGAGCGCATGCTGGCGATGATGGGCGACGCCGCGCAGACGCCGATGGATGCGTATGAAATGCTGACGAACGTCGACATGGAGCTGCCGAAGGTCCACGACGCGGAGGGCAACGAGGTCCAGCTGACCGCGGGCAACTTCGGCGTGTTCCGCGAAAGCCCGGTAAGAAGCGTCCGCGAGGAAGCGTTCAACGCCATGTTCGGCACCTACAAGAAGTACATCAACACGTTCGCCGCGCTCTACGGCGGCAACGTCAAGCAGGATCAGTTCAACGCAAACGTGCGCAATTTCGCAAGCGCATGCGAAGCGGCGCTGTTCCGCAACAACATTCCGGTCTCCGTCTATGACAGTCTGATCGAAGCCGTGCACGAGAGTCTGCCGACGATGCGCGAGTATCTTGAGCTGCGCAAGGAGGTCCTCGGACTTTCCAAGATCGACATGTTCGATCTCTACTGCCCGATGGTCAAGGACGTCGACTTCAAGGTCCCGTTCGAGGAGGCGAAGAAGATGGTCAAGGCGGCGACGCTGCCGCTCGGCGAAGGCTATCAGAAGCTTCTGGACAAGGCATACTCTGAGAACTGGATGGATGTTTACGAAAACAAGGGCAAGCGCAGCGGCGCGTTCTCCTGCGGTGTGTTCGGTGTGCATCCCTATGTGCTTCTGAACTACACCGACGCGCTGGACGATGCCTATACCGTCGCGCACGAGCTCGGTCACGCGATGCACTCCTATAAGTCCGACAACACGCAGGACTACATGAACCACGATTACTGCATCTTTGTCGCCGAAGTCGCCTCGACCGTCAACGAGGTCCTGCTGACGAAGTACCTCCTGAAAACCGAGACCGACAAGGCGCGCCGTGCGTATGTGCTGAACCACTTCCTCGAGGGCTTCCGCACAACGCTGTTCCGTCAGACGCTGTTTGCGGAGTTCGAGCGCAAGGCGCACGAAGCGTACCAGAACGGCGAGCCGCTGACCGCTGAGAAGCTGACCGCGATCTACCGCTCGCTCGTCGAGCTCTACTACGAAGGCGCCGAGGTGCCCGAGAACATCGCCTACGAATGGGCGTATATCCCGCACTTCTACACTGCGTTCTACGTCTTCCAGTACGCAACGGGCTTCTCGTCCGCAGTGGCGATCGCGTCGCACATCGTCGAGACCGGCGACGCCGAGGGCTATCTCAAGTTCCTCACCACCGGCGGCAGCGACTATGCGCTGAACGAGCTGAAGCTTGCGGGCGTCGACCTTACGAGCCCGCAGCCGGTCAAGGACGCGCTGAAGGTCTTCGGCGATTCCGTCCGCGAGCTCAAGACGCTGCTGAAGGAGCTGTAAGCGCCGCGAGCCGTATATCCCGTCATACTGAGCCGCCGAAGGGCGGCTCTTTTCCGTACTTGCGGGGATTGTCGCCGCGTGCTATAATAAAGGATATGAAACAGCATTCTATTTGGAAACCGATCCTTTTGATCCTGCTCGCATGCCTCATGCTCGCGTGCAATATGCCTGTACAAACCGGCGAGGCGTTGGAAACGGCGGCGCCGGTCGAAACGCCTGCGCCCGTCGCGGAAACCGAGATCAGCGCGGAAACGGTCGCGACCCCCGTCATGACGGAAGTCCCGCTGCCGACGCTGCCGCCGACGCCCTCGCCGACCCCCGAGCCGACGCCGACGCCCGAGCCGACCCCTTCGCCCACGCCGGAACCTGATCCGATCACCTTTACGGAATCGGTCGATATGCCCATGCCGGACCCGAACAGTCCGATCATGAGGGGACATCCGTTCCGCATCGACGGCACGGTGCAGTCGATCGCGCCGCTTCTTCGGGTCTATGCGTGCGTAAAGAACAGCGGCGGCAAGGTCGTGATCGAGGCGGAGCAGACCTTTACAGAAAGCGAAAACGTGACGGAATGCCGGCTTTTTGATCTGACGTTCTCGAAGGAGATCGACTGCATCTCCGAAAACCTGCGCTTTGAAAAGCTCTCCGCGGGAAGCTACGTTCTCGAGATCTCCGCCGAGGACGCGCAAGGACACAGCGCGGACCTCGTTTCCGCGAACCTTACGGTCACGTCCGATAAAAAGGTACAGCTCCTGCCGAACAACCTCCGCGGCAATTACACGACCGCGCTTGCGTTCTTCGGCTCGCCGGAGCGGTTCATGTTCTGCTACTCGTTCAAGCCCGACGGCAAGCGGATTTCGGTCGACAGTGACTGGCTCAGACAGTACGACGCCAAGGCGACCGTGATCAACGGCAAAAAATGGGGCTGCCATATCGACGCCGTGCCGTACTTTGAACAGGCGGGACGCTACATGGAAAATACCTATATCCGCATACACGGCGCCAAGCTGGACACCGGCGCGGTGCGTCTTGCGGACCTCGTCGAAATGAACGGAACGACCGTGCGCCGGTTTGTCAACTCCGGAGATTTTGTGAGCCACCACTCCTTCGGCACTGCGGTCGACATCAACGCGTACACGCCGAGCCATCGCAACGTCCTCAGTAACCGCGAAAAGATCTACCATGAAGTCACGGACAATCTGACCTACAACGGCATTGAGGAATACAAGGGTCAGCTTGTTTACGACTTCACCTATACCGGCAGCGCGTCGGCAGACAAAAAAGGCGTACCCGAGCCGCTGATGAACTACCTGCTTTACGAGCTTGCCTTCTTCCGCGCCGGGTTCTCCTGGGGGCTTTACTATCCGCATACCTGCGACGGCATGCACTTCTCGCTTTCCGAACTTTCCCCCTCGCTCTTCGAGGAAGGACCTTATGCCATGCGCAAGGTCTTTACCTACATCGAGGATGCCGAGCCCTCCGCCACGCCCGAAGCGTAACGCATCATCCGTATCCCAATACAACAAGAGCTGTTAAGCCTCCCTCTCGGAGTTCTTAACAGCTCCTTTGTTATATCCCTTTTATTTTACCTTGCAGCTCTTGACATTCGACCACTCGCCGAAGTAACGGATACCCTCGAAAACATGGTAGGAACGAACGCAGACATAATACGCTCTGCCGCTCTGCAGCGAATAGACGGTCTTTTGTCCCGTTTTCCAGTTGCTGATCCAAACCGTTTTGACATTGTTTTTGAAAGATGAATCCGTCGAGTACTTGATCTGATAACCCGTAAACAGTTTGGAAGTATCCCAATTGGCGGTAAAGCTCCCGCTGCCTGCGGTCAGACCCTTCAGTGTACGCGTGGTGATACGGACCATGGTCTTCAGCGGACCGACTCTCCCGAGATTGTAATTATCCCCGACATTGCCGCCAAGCGTCACGCAGCTTACCGGATCGTAACGCTGTTCAAAGTATGCCTTGACGCCATACTGATAGCGCGTGCCCGCATAGACTGCAGTATCTGTATAGGTGCGATTCGGCGTGTTATTCCACCGTTCAAACGTCGTCCAGCCGTTCGTTGTGCTGCTCCAGGCTCTGCGGTAAATGACATAGCCCGCCGCTCCTTCAACCGGCGCCCATGTGATCCTAATGCCGTTCGACACGTTTGCAACCTCGGTTTTCGTTGTTGCCGGCAAGTAGATCTTGAACCAACCGTGGGCGGTCCCGTAGTAGCCGTTTTTGAATTTTATCATAATATGCGCTGTACCGGGTCTTATGTTTTCCAGGTATTTATAATCATAATAGGTCGGTGAAACCACCTGACCCCAACTATCCCTCACAACAAACCGCGGTTTCTGCACCGATCCGTTTGCGATCACATACGGAGTATATCCGTTGAATTGCACGTCGTTCTCATTCAATTCAACCGTCCCGTAGGCATCATCGTCCAAATAATACCACGTTGCGTTGAAAAGCGTGTCATTGTCCTGATCAAAGTAGATGTACTCACAATCTTCTATTGTTCCGTTGTAATACACTTCCGATAACTGCGTATCCTCAAACGCCCATTCGCCGATCGTGTCAACCCATGCGCCAAGGCTTATCGACTTCAGATTGGTACATCTGAAAAACGCGCATGCACCGATATTGTTTATGCTTTCCGGAAAAGTGATGTGCGTCAGCCCTTCACACATATAAAATGCGCGCTCATTGATTGTGTATACCCCGTTCTCGATCGTGAGTGATTTCAATCCGCTGCATTGATAGAATGCGTACGCGCCGATCCCGTCAACGCTGCTCGGGATCGTGACCGATTTCAGATTCAGGCAGTAATCGAATGCCCATTCGCCGATGCTCGTCATTTGATCCGAAAGCTCCAAAGATACGATACGGTCGTAATACGGATACCAAGGCGCCGAATCTCCGTACTGTGATTCCGAATAGTTCCACATGTCGCCGTAGCCGATGATCTTTAATGTGCCGGTACGCTCATTAAAATACCATTCAAGTGTTTCGCCGCAAATACCGTAATCATCTGCCATCGCCGTCTGCAAGTTCAGCGGCATCAGCGCCATAAGCATCAAAGCGCTCACTACGATTGCAAGCAGTTTTTTCATGATTCCCCTCCTGTATATTCTATAATCAGTATATCATAAATCCGGCGGAATGCAAGTTGATCAACAAACGATTCCCGCAAGTGTGCATGAAAAAGCCCCGCGCAAACGCGTGGACCGTTCCCCGGGGAACGGACATGAAAAAAAGCACCCAATCGTAGAAATTCAACAAATTACGCGGCTTTACTCCTGATTTCATCGGGAGTAAGGCCGTTTTTCAGATTAATGCGTTCATAATTG